>Ga0247765_1000042_pt1 | contig 89039 bp, 89 predicted proteins | sample UWRJL106311C6_FD_179949 | JGI IMG/M metagenome (GOLD analysis project Ga0247765, IMG submission 179949) | Plant litter microbial communities from Arlington Agricultural Research Station in Wisconsin, United States - UWRJ-L106-311C-6 | ecosystem: Environmental > Terrestrial > Plant litter >... | reverse complement strand
AAAAAAAAGACGAGGCGGTACTGACGACCAACGAGTGCCGCTGGATTTTCAGGAAGACATAGGTGCGGGAGAAGCTGTGAAAGAAAAAAAAAGGTGTGAGCGGCGGAGCATCCCATAGGTAGACTCGAAAAAGGTGTGCACGGCAATGAGAATGGACAAGGGAGATGTGATGACGGAGGCTTACTAGCAGCGAGCACAGTAAAACAATGGTCGGCAGGCGTCGTGTGGAAATGCAAGAGGCGGCGCAGGATCTAGTGTTGAAGCAGCAACAGGATGACCGGCAGCGGGGAGAGAGCAATTGCTGGCGGTTCAGGCCCAATCTGCAATCGAGCAAGAAGTGAAATGGGGCGCTCCGACGTCGTCGGGGCTACAGCAGCGAGCAGAAGCAGACAAGACGACATGCGTCGCTTGCTTGCGGGTCTTGTGCAGGGCGACGACGATCGAGACGAAGAGATGCGCCGAGGACGACGGGGCGGTCGAGGTGGCCTACGGCGGTGCAAGTCTCGCGCAGGAGAAGCTATGCACAGCGACGGGGTCGGCAACCTCCAGAGTGGCCTCTCGCTTCTCTAAAGCCTTCCGATAAGCCTATGGGAGCCTTTGTTATTGCCCACGAGCGGCTGGGATTGCTCGATGCGTTGGCGGTGCTTGACGTCGAGGGCCAATTGCGTGGGAGAGCTGGGGGTGGAGCTGCAGCGACGTGCAGCGTGGAACGGTGGTGGGATGGACGAGGCACCGAGGAGAAAGGCTCAGAATTGGAGAAACACCCGGCCTCGTGTGCAACCCCAAAACGCCTGAAGGTCGGTAGTGGTGCAGCAGCCCAAGATGGAAAAAGCACGCTCTGCCCGGAAATTGCAATACTGGACGGCCGCGACAGTGATGGGACAAGTGGGAAACCTGGGAACTCGGGCAAATGGGGGGACCTTCCATGAGGTTTGTTGACATTGCGACCTTGCCAAGGAAAACGGCCCAGCCTGACCAGAAAGCGCCCCGACCGCAGTGGGCAGCGTGGGCAACCTGGGATCTTTGGCTGGGCGACGGGCCTGACCATCACCCAACGAGAAACGGCCCACTGTTCTCAAAGTGGCACTGTCAACCCAGCAGCTGTACTGTTCCGAGCTTCGTTTTGAATACACTAGACAGCTGGTTTCTGATGGAGTGACTACGTTGGCACTTCTGGCGACAGGCGACCTGGCCACTCCACCACTCAGGTCTGGCTCAACAAGGGAGCTCCCGAGTCACCCCAGCTTCCAGCCCAGCCGTCTCCTAGCCTCACATGAAAGCAGGGGTAATCCGTCAAGATGATTTTCTTCAATGTGCAAGCAATGCTCCCCTATCAAAATTCTTCAAAATTCTTCAAAAAGAACACCCGAGTCCCAGAAAGAAGGGAAAAAGATCATGAGGCCGCCTTTTCTCCAGCTGCGCGGCCTTTCCCGCAGTGAGACAACAACATTTGTCCCATCTCAGATCCACCGATAGCATGCTCGATGTCTGACCTTGGGTCAATGTGGCCTAAAGCCAACCATACGAAGTGCTTCGCACCAACAAACAACCTCAGCGCCAGAGAGGCAGAACAGAAACGAGTCAACCGTCCTTTCGCCGCCAGCAGAAGGTAGGAATGAACGTTAGGAGACTTTCAGGTGGGTAGGCTGTGCAACCAAGCTCTGCGCTGGACGGCAGATAGAAGTGCCCAGGCGGCTGCCCGTTATAATCTGCCGGTGGACGGTGAGAAAATTCTGTGCGACCTGGGTTGGGTCTGGTTGCCCCTGCCTTTGAGGTTGAGAATGTGAAATTGCATTTTCTCTATGGATATCCGTATCTTCTACCAAAAACACCGGAACCAAAGCAAATCAACCGCCGATACCCAGTGACACGCACCAACGCCATGGAAAAAAGCTTTTTTGAAACCACGCTGCTGAGATGCGTTAGTCTACTTCTCTAGCCACCTCTGCTTGCTTGATTAGCCATAACTAGCCTCCCATCATGACTTTCTGTCGATGCCAGTTGAGACGAAGTTGACCTCGGCAGTCTCCAACATATCCCTCACCACGGGATTCTCCACGTAGTGGGTTGCCAGTCCGCCACCGAGGAGCATCTTGAGGACTTCAACCCGAACGTGGAGCAACCACGTATCGATGAGTAGCACTTCGTTCTGAACGCGCAGTGTTTCTTTGTGCCCAAACTCGGCAAACCCGTCTTGTATCCGTGCCTTGGCACCACCAACATGAGGGTTGTAGCCCCGCCCAGCGGTGGAATATCCAGGGCCGACGCCTCGCTCGAGGGATGTGATGATGCTGTTGAAGTTGAAGCGGAGCTGTTTCCTGTCCCTCTTAGAAATCGACTTGGAGGAATCCCTGACGATTTCGCCCATGCGTGTCATTATGCGATACATGTTGTGCTGCATCTCGGAACTCTCGCCGGTCTCTTTTTCGTGATCACGAGCGGCTTCAAAAAGGAACGCAATGTTCGTTCCGGCGCTGCTCTGGACTTCCGGGTCGCTGCTATCCAACTGTTCGATGAAGGCATCCATAACATGCTCTCCGCGGTCTGCCATGTCATCCAAAAAGCTCGCAATGAAGACCCATGCTCGGAGAGCTGCCGCCACGACCGCGCCGCTGTTGCCAGCGTCCATTGACTCTCCATCACTCTCGACAATCTCGTGAAAAAAATCGAGTAGCTCCTCACCGCCAACATCGTCACCGCCACCATATGTGGCGGCAACCATGAGGGCATAAATGGCCTGTACCTTGACGCCCTCTTCCTCGGCGTCTTGACAGACGCCCTTCAATGTCGACAAGAGGATAGTAGCAAACTTCTCAGAAGGACAGGTGAGAAGCGTTACCATGATGGCCTTGAGAGCTAGGAGGCGCTCTTCTGTACCGGCGCCCTCTCTAACACTCCTCAAAAGAGCAGGTATGATCTCAGACGAGAATCTCCCAATCTGGTTTTCAGAGAAGTGGTAACGCACGATGTGCAAATAGGCCGCCAACGTCTCTTCCCGTCCCTGCAAATTGCGCCTCCGATCCTGCAACTCACCAACACGATCTTGCAGGCGCTCCACCCAGGTATTATTTGCATCGTCACCGGTAACATCGTCACCGGAAGCTGAGTTGGTGCCCAAAGTCATGACATCGTATTCGTCGTCGCTTGCTCCTTCATCTTCGGACGCATATCGGCTGCCAGGACGCGAGTTTGGTCGAGAGTTCGCGCGCGAGGGCGCGCGAGAGTTACTGGGCGACACATCGGGGGACTGATTGACAGAGGATCGCGCCGACTCGGGTCTGTTGCGTGCTTTTCGCGAGACCGTCTTCTGGCTCTCCAGAAGTGCTTTCTTTCGTAGATCACGCATTTTTTTTGGGTAGTATCTAAGTTATATCGCGTCAAGAATAATTTGTTGAAGTTCTTGAAGGGTAGTTTCAGGTCTCGATGGGATTTTGTATCGGCGGGGTATAGGTAGAGTTATGCAACGCGTGTGGGCTGATCGAAATTTGTGGCGATGAGAAAGAGTTCGGGATAAAATCCATGGGAAACTTTTTGTTTTCGGAAAAGAGAAGTTACTGGATCTTTAAAACCAAGCGAAGCAACGTTTCGATCAACGGAGAGAGAACTCTGGACTCCTATTCTGTCTGTGGGAAGTGGTTGCTTTGCCAGCGGAAAGGTGAACTGGGCGGGAGATTTGTGCGAGAAAAATTGGGGCGGTGAATTGGTGTGGTCGACGCATAAAGACGCGCCGCGGGGCAATTTCAACCCGACGCGGAGAGGTGAGCTCGAAATTGGCCCAAGTTGGCAAGTTCCTCATCCGGAGATCCCAGCAGTGCTATAGTACTACTATGTAATAAACCAACAATTTCCATTGGCTAAGCACCGCAAATTCAAGATCGGTGTCGGATATTGGGTTTGTTAAGGTTTTGTCAACCCTCTTGTTCCATCATCTTCGTGATAGCCGCATACATTTGACAATTCCCCTCGAAAAAGCCTCTTGGCGACTGTGGGTGGCAACCTGAACCACGGCCCGAAATAAGTCTCGAGCAAGCTAGCTTTCCGCTTGATCGGCTTGGATACTGGAACCCGCCCCGCCCTGATACCCACCTTGTATGTCCCAACTCCTTCTATCGCAGAACTTTGAAGATGATTTATTTGACAAGTCGTCAGGTATTCGTGAATCTCTGCCCAACTTATATCTAGCTTGCTCACTCTTGGTAAGCGCTTGACAAGCAAGCTGAAGTCTTTTTTTTATTTGGCTTGTTCAGCTGACCTAAGCCCTTGACGGCTGGACCATCATGGACTCGCCGTGGGGTTGCAAGGGATATCCAGACGTACCAGGGCGGCACCTCGAAACTGATCGCCTGGCGGCCTTGCACAATACTAGAGACTTCCAATACTACTTTCCATACTGTCACCTAAGCCTGTGATACGGTTTCCAGGACGGGACTTGAGAGATGGAGTTCGGAATGCAAAATCCATGCCAATGACCACGACAGATGGATCACAAGGCTTGGTATGCGGGGAACCCAGTCGCAAATCATCGTCGTGTAAAGTGGTCACATGGCGCTAATCCTAACATGGAGGATCCTATTACGAGCTCGGAGTCATGCTCTGAAGGTTGGTGAAGTCTAACCCTACGATGGCCGAGTGCCAGGGCTCCAACACACGAGTGTAGACGCCCGACCCCTCACCCCCATATTCCCGCCAAGGCAGCTCCGTATCTTATCGGGCGAGCACCCCTCTCCCCACGCAAGCCCTCCATGCTACGAGTTTGGAGATGACACTCTACTTGTCGTGATGTACGAGTAGGAGGCTGGCATTTCGATAGTGGCACGAAAAATGTGTGCACAGAGGTTGCCATTATCCCTTTAGTTCAGACTAAAGCGTCAAATCCCAATCGAAATCACTCGTGGGATTGCCAGGCGAGCCAGCCTGCCAACACGCAACTGGCTGCTCCACTGTCAGCGCTTGTTGAACTGGCGAATCGAGTTCCAGGCACACTGTGCGGCCATTCTCAGATGAATCACGCACTCGGGTCATTGAGCAAGCAAGTGCTGGCAGCCCAGCAAACAACCAGTGCTGCCTTGCGCAGGCCGCCACCTAATGCGGAAAGAGGGGAGCCGGCAGCCCAGAGACTCACACGTATCCCTAGGTTGCACCAGATTCCAGGCCGCGTAGCTCCTTCCATTTCAGCAGAGCTCAGGTCTTCCGATCTCCGCGCAGAGCCAACAATTGCAGCCTCCGCCTCGGAGAGCGTGAAATACTAACTCCATTCCAAGAGCGGGCTGTACGCCTCCTTACCCGCAATTCAGCGACCGACCGAAAGCAAACTCGTCTCGAGGTCATCATTGCGCAATCAGACAACACACACCCCGCACACACTCAGTCCAAAGGTAAGCAACGATGAAACTCTTATAACGCACGGCACACAATATCTCAATTCCCGAAGTTCGGACACTTCCCTCCTCATACAGTTGCGATAAGGCAGCACTAGCTTATCGCCGCCGTCTGCCTGATTCCAGCCGGGAGCTCAGTCCATCCCCCTCCTCCAACATTGCCCCGCCTTGAACCACAGCATCCGGAACTACCTGACTGGACTTCTCTTCCCTCTTCACCTTCTGTTCAGTTCCCCACTTTCTTTCAGATGCGAGTGTTTGTCACGGTCAGCGCGCTTTCGGCATACTCGTTTCCCTTGTGCCATTTTGGCTGACCTGAAAACCTATCGCAGGTAAAGGTTCAGGCAAGGGGAGGCCAGGCTCGCGATCTGAAGACTCTCCTCTTATTTTCACCTTTCACTCAATCCATCTCCTCAGCAATATCCAGTCTGCCTGGCAACATGGCGGGATCGGCCGAAGATACAAGCGATGGCGGTAAGTTGGACGTTTCATATTGTATTGTACCCTCTCTTCTGAGCTCTTTCAATCCTAACACTACTCCCAGTGCAGATATGCTTGGTAGATTTGGACGCTTCGCCCATCAATACCGACATCCGCGAACGCCGCGTCGTTCTCAACGAAAGCTCGGTGCCTCTGGTCGTTGGCCGCTCCTCCAAGGCATCAGCTAAGGGATTCATTGCTGGGAAGGGCAATGCCTGGTTCGACTCTCAGGTGATGTCGAGAAGACATGCCGAAATTTCAGTCGGATCAAAGAAAGAGGTGAACTCCAATGTTCGTAGGGATTGAGCGATACGCTTACATACCTTGCAGGTTCTGATCCGAGACCTTGGATCGCTCCACGGAACATTTGTCAACGATGAACCCGAGACAATTCAACAGTCCCGTGAGCTCAAAGATGGTGATAAGATAAAGTTTGGGACTCCCGTAATGCGTGGGTCGGAGCGTTTTACTCCTACTACAGTAAAAGTCGGCATCTCTCTCGATTACCGGTATAGTTGTGCCTTGTATGTCCCCACACTGAGCGCCACTGACCTTTACAAAAGGAGTTCTCTCCCTAACACCTTCCGTGTCCCCGAAGGCTCCGACGACGGGTCGGACATTGAGGAAATTCTCAGCGGTGATACCAAGACAGTTGATCTCGACACACTGCCGCACCTTACCCACATGATAGACCTCACCATTCCCGACCGTACTCCCTCATGTGGCAAAGGGTTTGGTGGAAGGTATCCCGCTCCTCCCGAAATCATTGATATGACTTCCCCACCCTCCTCCCCGGCCTCTGGCAGATCGTCACCCGTGATCATCCCTGACGACGATGACGATGATGATGATGATGATGACCACGATGAGGCTGACGAAAACGACGAGGTGGATTACCCAGACGACGACGAATACCCTGAGAATGGAGGAGATTTGCTCTTAGATTCATTCCGAGGCGAAGTATCTGGTGACTTCAGGGTCCCATCATCCGCTCGATTCTCATCTCCGGATGTGAATGACGTAGATACGAGCGACGAAGGTGATCGTATTGACGACGAAGATTATATTTCAGATCGTTCAATTCGATTCAGCAGTCATGAGGATCTCTCAGATAGCGACTCGGTGACGTCCGCCAAGGGCGATTGCAATTCTGAGCAGGAGCTCGAGAGTGACGAAGAATGTGGGTACGGGCACCATCCGTCTGACAGCGATGACGAGGAGTTGGTCGACACACACGAAAATGACGATTTCTTGGATGAAGAGGGTATGCTGTTCACCCGCGACATTTCGCCCCCGTCCCCTTAGCGTGGCTAGCTAACTTTGCTCTATCCATAGACAATGACGGTGTCGAACCATTCTGGAGCCACGCCACGGCCGCCACGACCATGTCAGCGTTACAGGAGCCCCAGATGCCAACTCCCCTCTATGACCCACCTCGTCTCAGAACGTCTTCGTTTACAATCGGATCCGTGCTAAACGAAGACAAGCCCGGAAGCTCTCTGCATTCCTTTGCTATCCCAGACCCAGCCCCCACAGTTCTGGCGAATACTCCAGCCCTTGCGTCCATGCTTCCGAGACAACCGAGTCCATCCGATGTTATCATGTCGAAGAGCTTTCTGAGCGGCAAGGTCGGCTCTGAAGCAGGAACCTCCAAAGACGGGATCTGGAACAAGACTGATGAGAGCGTCACGAAGTCCCTTCAATTGCAAGAGGCTGCGGCTGTTACCGAGTGCTCACCTGCGATAGCCCCGGTGGTTCCGGTTAACAATTCCAAACCACTTGTCGACCCCAACGGCGAAGAGCTCGTTCAGGCGCTGCCCAGTCCGCCGGCAGCATCGCCTCCTGTCGCGCTTCTTTTACCTAATCTTCCTCTAGATCCTGTAGAGAATTTCCACCGGACATATCTCAGCATTTCCGACATAGTCGAAGTTAGCCAGCACGGGGCTGACAAGCAAAGCGGCAAACGGAAGATCGATGAGATATCTACTCTGAGCGACGGCGAGAAAGCTTGGGAGCTGGAAGTGTTGGCCGAACAGACAGCGCCGCTATCTCCGAGTTCATCACCACTCGTGTTGTCTGCGAATACCCCAAGACTCGCTTCGGAGCCAGCCAATACTCTGCTAGGTAATTCGCCAAAGGCGCCTACTTCCGAGGCTTCTGTCGTTCCTCAAGACGAAACCGTGAAGACTTCTCAGATATCCAAGCCTGAAGACCACGCACTCAATCCAGTCCAGTTCACTGGGGAGAGACCACCAAAGCGACAACGCCTTCGCAACATTGCCGAGCGTGTTGGGTATGCCGCTCTTGGCGGTGTGACAGCTGGCGCTATGATCTTCGGCACTCTCGTCTACACGGCACCATCTTTCAGTTGAGGTGACATTTCGCGGTTTCTGCTCATGCCGTGGTATTGCATGCTTTTCTAGGAGTTGGGTTGTCTGGCGTTGGGAGCTGCATGGATGTTACTTGGGGTGACAGCCGTTATTCTGCAGTCGAGGTTGTGGATTTCGAACGAGGGATAGGGCGGGTAACAGGGGTGAGGCTGTTGAGAGATGGGTCTTCAAGGACCACTTCCCGTCGTCTCCGCCAACCCGTTCCTTCTGGGCTTGGGGGTTGCGGTGGGTTTCCCATCGATTCTTGTTTCTTCATCGAATGACCTTTGTATCCTTGGCACGCGGGTATGATACGTCTCTCTCTTGGGCAGTCCAGAAGGTGCGGATGACACACACTCAGCACATCAAGCGCACAGCTTTCCCTACTCTGAAAAAATAAAAGCCTTATGGACCTTCAGCTACATATGTTTTGTAACATTCTTTTATCTGCTCAAAGCCAGCTCGTCCATTCATTGGTAGTCTTGGCCTGGCTGATTCAGGAAAAATGTCTGCCCTGGGCACATGCTTTTCACAACAGGCCGAACTTGTTGCCGACCCCTGGCTGTCGGTGCGACAACCTTGCAGGCAGACTTGAGAAGCTCCGTGGTGGTGGGACACGCCTGGTGAACCGAGCAAAACTTTGTTTCGCCCTATCTAGTTTTCTGATGTCCACTATTGATCTAGTCCATGATCGCGTATAAGATCAGCTTGAAGCCAAGGAATCCACCCTCTGTCTTAGTCCACGACAAACTTTAACATCGCCTGGGATCCGCCCATATGGGCCCTGGTGGAAATGTGTATTTTCGCAGTAATACCCACGGAGGGCTGGGGCTTATTCAAATCTGTGCTCTAGACGGGGGGTGTCCTTGTGTCCCAGTATTTTCCGCCATGCTTTCGAAGGGTCTATTACTGCAATTTTTTCACGGGATACGAAAATAGCCACTGCAGGCCGAATGGATCCGTGGCGTGGCCAGGGCAACCAGAGGGGTATGGAAGGCCGCTGCTCTTCCATAGCTGCTTAGTCTTGATAGCATCGGGTTGCTGTGCGTTATTGAGTCTAACTTCCCTCGCTTTGGCGTACGGGGAGGTTTCAATAGGGGTTTCGGCTGCACCCTCAACAGTAGAACGCCTAGATACATGTAGGTTTTGGTGGTGGATAGCTGTTTCTGTACTCTGTGAGAAATTACGGTACGTCCGTCAAGTATGTGCCTCACTCAATGTCAACTGTGTTTTCAACAAACGGTGCGTGTGTGTAGGTGGGTGGGTGGAAAGGCACGTGAGGTGTTGGTCTTGTTGAATTTTGACCGCGAAACATGTTAGCCTCCTCATTCGTTTTTCACTCACTTATTTCGATACCTTTTTTGTATTGGTATATATATTGGAGTCGGAGTCGGCGGCGGCGGCATACTCCTGGTCATGAGAGCATCTACCTAGGCACCTAGTCGGGCTGGTTATATTGGTTTGAAATCTCCATCATATCAAGGTACATGTACAGAGGATATAGCCCTTGGTTGAATACGTGTAATTCATTGGCGCAAGATATGTGGGGGTGATGCAGTGGATAAGGTTATACATGTAGCTACTGTGTAGCTGAAACTTACCTACATAGGTATACATGGGTATATATCAACTTTAGCTTGACATGTTGGGTTTACCTAGATGATGATTGACAGCCCCGAGGGAGGAAAGCCCCGGGAAGAGGATCAGCCAATGCCCACCAAAGGATGTTCGAGCCGACCTCTCTTTTCTCTGGCCGTGCGGAAGTATGTGGTATTCAAAAAGATGCTGAATTTCAAAACCCTCTTGTGACTTTCAAGTCAGAATCCGAGGGTGACACAAATACCTGATTTGGATGGCTGGGTGGGTTCAATGGGTAAGGTAACAATAAGGCAAATAGTGTGCGACTGCAACGTACATAATGAAGAAGATGATGCATCTTCCCCGCTTAGGACAAGCTGGCAACAAGAACCAAGACCCCCCCAAAAAAACCCCTAATCCCTACTACTACTACAGTCCAACCCTGGGAAGCTTTGTCCACGCGGTACTTTACGGCTTGTTGTAGCTGTAGCCTATATATAGGCCGACCTACCCGGGCAATACCTTTTCTTTTTCTTTTCTTTTTTTTTTAAAAAAAAAATTCTTGGAGGATTTGGTGATTAAAAATTTGAGGACTTTAATGAGGAGATTTCAAGTGCCTCGATAGTTGGAATTGACACCTAAATATTCTATTCTGATTTGATCCTTGCAGAGTGAATGGAACTCAAGCTTCCATCCCACTCAGCAGTTGTTCACGTCTTGTACAAAAAAAAAAAACCTTGCCAGATGATCACCAAATCCCCACACTAAACAGTCTTTCAGGATTTGGATTGTATGTTACTTTGTTAGGTTAATTAAGACCCAGAAAAATCCCCTACGTACCGACATAAAAGAGGGTTGGGAAGATTCAGCATGTTACGTGCAGCAGTAGGTTACATTGGGCATATAGCTCCATGGTGAACAAGTCATCCCGGGAGCGCTTTCTGGGGCAAGGCACAGGTGGCGCTATGCATGTCTGCCAACTTTTGGGTCTGAAAGATATGGCACCCGCTGAGCTTTCCTACATTGGCCATGCCAGATGGGTCCCCCCCCATTGGGTGTCAAATCCAGACCGAACGTAGGTTTGCCAAGGCCCGGAGACACCGGTCTACTCGGCGCCGCACTGTGTTTCCCACCAGACGGACGGTCATATTTGGGTCGATGACCGAGAGTACAACAGGGCACGGGCAAAATCGGAGCCACGATAACCTCGCACTTGAGGTAACGTGCCAGGCCACGGGGGGCATCGAGGTCCGGTCGTGTAACACAAAGCTGATGGATGATGGCCTGACCAGATTCGCGATTTATCCCATCTTGGTTGGGCTTGCCCTTATCGGCCCCTTGCCGTATGGTTTTTGTCCTAAATGAGACAGCCCGACAATTTTCGGACATGGCTCAGTGACATTTTCAGTTAGGGGGGGGGAGAGGTTACACGGCTGCTGTCTAGCCCGGCAGCCTTGTCAATGTCCCGCCGTGACGCCTGTTTCGGCCAGCCGGTTTTGGGGGAAATGGGCAAACAAGGCAACCAGCGATTCGACTCTGGGATACCCAACTATTGATCGAGATGCAAGCGCGGTTATCACGGATGTCCGTCATTGGTGGACATGATAGAACTCGGTAAAGAGGGGGTTAAACGCCACCCCGAAGAAAAAAAAAAGTGAGGCGAGCGGAGGGGTGTGAGTGTGACGGCGCACTGTGTGCAGTGAAACTTGCGTTTCTCCCGCATCAACCAGCAACTCATTGACTGTCCTATCATCAAGATCAGCAGCGTCCCCTTCCCCCAAGATGTCATCTTTCTTACTAACCCGGGGCCAGTCATGCTTCTGGCCATGGCAGTGCTGTGTTGCCTCAGCGGGGACACACGCACCCAGAAGAAGCGCGGACCGCGAAAACTCCAACATGTAGCTCTCACGGACTCATACTGGAAGCAAGAGCGGTGATCTGAGTACGTGTTTTGCGTCCCCGACAGCTTCGAAAGTTGTCGGACAGACAGACATTGACACCAGAGATGTCAGCATGTTACCCTGACCAATGGTCTAATGCTGCCTAACAAGTGCTGCTGTGATGGTCGGCTCGTCACGCTCAATATGCTTGACTGGCAGATCTGCGTCCAAGACAAGAAAAGAGAAGGCAAGAACGGCCAGGGCGGCTGGAGTTAGAGCCATGACTGGCGTCCTCGTTTGTCCGAATGGTTCGATTTCATCTCGTTGTCTGCTCATTCGCCTTGAACATAGCCCTTGAGCCTCCGTATCCGGTCATTATTCCCGATCTGCTTGCAACGGGGGAAGCAAGTAGGTAAATAGATTCTAGACCCCCCCACGGCGGCCGGAGTCTATCTGTTGATGTGCACCGGAAATACCAAGGATGACTGGAGGCATCGGAAGGCATCCGGTTTGGCTTGCAGCCATCCCACACTTCGGCGCTTTTCTATGCCCACTCCCATTTTCAGGGCAGCTATCCGAGACAGTCACAACTCTGTTGGGTCGCGGCTCTTGTCCCTCCTTTTCCTTTGTCTGCTATTTCTGGGATCGTCTGCATCGTCACTAGCGCCTGATGCCCCCTTCTGCCAACATCTGACCTATCCAATGGGGCCGCGGCCGCGGAGCAACACGGCCGTATTTGCGGTGTGGCCAAGGGCAGTTTCCGATGTTGAGAGCTGGGCCGGGCAGGGTGTTGATAAATTCCCTTAATCCATGACGGGCTATCGATGCAAACGGCGATTACCTTCTATAGACCCCTGATCGGTTCTTGGAATGCGTGAGAAAGAAGCAAAGAAACCAGTGACTTGCATAAGAATTGTTCCACCCTTCTTCTGTGCATCTAAAGAGCCTCCGGCAGGCTTACCAAAACTGCCGCGTTTCCTCAAGTACCCCGGGACACATGACATATGCTCCATGTAAGGACACACGAGGGCTAGGTTCACCTACTCCTTCCTACACTGAGAAAAATGATCTATCACATCGACGTGTGTGTCGGCGCCATGTAGAGAACGGGCCAACGGTCGAATGTGGAATCCCGAGAGGGAGGAACCTGGGGTTACACGACGCCATCTTTTAGTGTAAGTGCGGGAAATCTAGTGCCGACAAGGGACAGCTCTTTTGGCGCTGAAATAATAAATACGGTAATCCTGATCGGATACTAAGCTGGGCTGCGGAAGAGGGCTCGGTCGTCACTCGAGGTGGAGCCGTGTGTTTCTTGTCTGTGCCCAACCTCCAGCCAACTGATCCTCCCGAGGTTTCGTCAAGGCCTGGTGCTACCGCGAAGATCATGTCCTCGATAATATCTACCACTCAGCTTGCCCGGGGTCGTCCACGAGACACATCTTGTGTGTCTGTGTGATAGCCGAGACACTGGTTAGCATGAGGTGGGCATGAGCTGCATACTACTACTCGGTCGAGTCTGCGTCCAGTATTGGTGGGAAATCGGAGGTAAACAGTCTGAACTCGACAGCCACTGCACTGTACACAGCGCAGATGTGTGGCCAGTGCTGTGAAGACCAACCCAAACCGCCACCGCTTCAACCCCCCCGTCCTAGACCGTGTGGCGACTTCCCGCTCTGCATTGTTGGCTTGGGTAAACGCACGCAGCCACTAGCGGGAGATGGGCCAAATTTGTTGCGAGCTACATATCGCCGTCTTGGTGTGCCCAAGTTTATACCCTATCATAAGTTCTGATGCGGCCCCAGATGTAGGGCGCGGGTGGCTGCATGATCTCGGCGCTGATGGGATGGTTACGTTCTTGACGTCTCTCGCACCCAAGAAGTCGATTGCTATGGGTGAATGTTGCTGAGGCGATTCTGGCCACCAGAGGTTGCCTTCCCGGAAGGTCACGACGCTGACCTCTCCGAACAAGGAGCATCCCTGATGCCAACATATCTCACAACTGACACTCGAGCTGTGGTAGTTTCACGCATCGGATCCGGCGGATATGCTCCATTCCCCCACGGAGTCTGCGTGAGTTTGACCATGTTTTCCTTCCCTCCGTGGCTCTGGCCGTCCCATCGCCGCCCTAAGCTGAACATTGTGATCAGCAGACCTCCTGCACGCTGTCTTGAGACCGAGTATCGTTATTGGCCTGCCCATGTCGTGCTATGGGACCGTCATGTTCTCGTTGTTATCCGGCGGTGAGCAATTGCGCTTAGAAATGGCGCCAACGACAATGTCGGCGCGAACTTCAGAGGGCGGCGGTCGCCATCTATAAGAGGATCAACCCCCCCTGGAATGAGCTGGCGGCAATAAATTCCAGAGCAAGCATATCTTCACACGATTCCCAAGACCAGACCTCAACCCGTCTCTTCCACGCGGCCCCAAAACAGCTTCACCCTACCATCCACCATGAGCTCCCAGTCACAGAAGACATTCAACGGCCCGGAGGCTTGCGGGTGCTTTCCCATCGGCCGGAAGAGATACATGCCCGTCGTTTGCGCAGGGTGTGCAGGCAGTCAACGACAAGGGTAAGACCGCAAACAATTCGGAATAGTTCCTGTAACTGACTCTCAGTAGGAACTGTTATGAGTGTGGAAACAGCGGTGTTACGTATGTGGAATGCGGCCACGATGCTTCTGCCGGCGTCCAGGGTAGCGGATCCAAGTCTAGCTACAATGGAAGCACCGTAGCACGGTGAGAATGTACACGGGGAAGTAATCTGATTTGCATCTGCTTGGGGTTTGGAGGTGGCGAGCGTTGTGCTATTCGTGGTATCATTCACGTGGGGGTTCAGTGCGGTTGGCACAGTTCTAGGCGGATCCGGTGCTTGGGGTTCTTGTTGCTGCTTGGAAGACTTCTAGCAGACGTCGTCCAGACAGACGCAGAGACGACCTCAAATAAAAGTCTTCTCCGTTTCCCTTAGCCATGACGATACAGCTGTTAGGTTTGGTGATGACTAACGATGACTAGTTGTGGTAAATGTTTGGAGGTCCGGCCTAGCTTCGCTGCCGAAGATGAAGCTACAAGGACTTTCCTAGACGCACTTCTCATGCGCCGTGAGAATTTCAGATTTCCTCATCCTGGATTTGCCTCCCACAGGAAGAGGAGCAGGCATAGGGAGGTAACTGTGGGGCTTTCGCAGGCCGAGATCGGACTCGGGAGGCAGGTTAGAGCGTGACACGGCGTTGGTGGTCGGAGACCAGTGTGAGAAGATCTACTGCCTGCAGCATCTATAGATCTTTGCATCCCGGGTCCCCAGCGATCAAGGCCTCGGGGCCTAGATTTGGAAGATCCGAGAAGAACGCACGGCGAAGTAGGTAGCTAGGGGCATGTCGCTCACTTGCGCCCACCTGACAATTCCCCCTATACCGGGTAGTATCCGCGATGTGGAAAGCCTGTCTTTCCCTGTTCTCGACAGATGGGAATCCAGACCGGACGAAAACTGATTGGTGGCGGAGCCCCTTGTAGCTTTCGGAAAGTCGCTGAGATCGAGTCGGCTAGTTGGCAGTATTCGTATCTCGCGATCATGCAAAAGACATCGAAGAAGGAATGTGGTACAGCTTCAGATGTTGACGAAACTGATCTAGGAAGGCCTAACACACACCAGGCCAGCGCAGGGATCGTGTCAGATGTCCCACAGAGCGCAAACCGAAAAAAAAAGGCCTCGCGCTCGTTAAATAGGGGTTGGGAGCAATAAGGAGAGGAGGACAAAACAACTCAGTGTAGATGTAACCAAATCCTCGAACTTTTGCAACACAAGGGTGGTCTACACTAGAACTTAGAATAGTCACGGGTTCAGATGCCAGAGCTGGCATCTGAAAGCAGGTTAGCGCGGGACTTACTCTCCCACCAAAAGCTCACAGACACACGGACCACCTGAAGTCTCACACTATTAAATTCCCTAGCCAGAACCCGGCTCCCCCCACAGTGGGGTTGGCAGCTGTAACATTAAGAGGCTTGCGATGGTTGGAATTGAATTCGTCATCAAACGATCCATCTCCTAGATAGCAGCCGTGCTCCCTGGGGATAGGCCTATAGCCGCTCCAGGATGTCTGTCATTCTTTGCACAGGTAAGTCATCACCCAGCGACTCAGCGAGGTGCGACGGCGCTTTGCTAACAGTAGCCCAAAAAGCTGGTTACGACCACACGATTAGGCAGGCCCCCCTCGGCGCCGATGCGCGTCGCGATACTCACCCATTTCGACCCTAGCTAACTGCCATTTTTGCTAGATTTTGGGAGGCACTGTCAGGAATCTGCTCACGCACGATCCAGCACCCGGATTCGCAAGTCAACCGGCTCTGCATCTCGCCCGACAAACGTTACCTTGCTGCCGCTGGCCATCACACGGTCAAGCTCTTCGACATCCGATCCACGAACCCTGCACCGTTACTTGTATTCGAAGGCCATACGGGGAATATCACCGGTGTTGCGTTCCACTGCGAGGGCAAATGGATGGTGACGAGCTCGGAAGATGGCACCGTCAAGATTTGGGACACGCGGACCGGCGGCATTCAGCGCAGCTATAACCACGGTGCTCCCGCGAATGACGTCGTAATTCATCCGAATCAAGGCGAAATCATCAGTTGCGACCGAGCAGGGAGCATCAGGATATGGGATCTCGCTGAAAACACGTGCTCCCACCAGTTGATTCCCGAGGAAGATGTCTCTGTTTCCAGTGTCACTGTCGCCAGCGACGGATCCCTGCTTTGTGCGGCCAACAATGCGGTATAGTGTCCCTTATACCCTCTTCACTGGTTGCTCAGAACGCTGAACTGCCTTTTGGTAGGGTAACGTCTTCGTGTGGCAGCTACAACAGCATTTCGACCGGACCCAGCTCTTTCCTATCACACACTTCTCAGCCCACAAGGAGTATATCACGCGCATTCTCCTGTCGCCCGACGTCAAAAAACTGGCTACCTGTAGCGCCGACCATACTGCCAAGATTTGGGAAGTCAAGGACATGGAGCCGTTGCCCGAAGGCCAAGAACCCAAACCTTTCCACCTGGAAGCTACTTTGACAGGCCACCAACGTTGGGTCTGGGACTGCGCGTTCAGTGCCGATAGCGCCTACCTAGTGACGGCCTGCAGCGACCACTACGCCCGTCTGTGGGAACTGCACAGCCAGCATATCATCCGGCAGTATAACGGACATCACCGGGGAGCTGTATGTGTGGCGCTGAATGATTACTCTGAAGCTCGATAGGACGGCTTAGAGGAGTCTCGGCGTTGCAGACCCAAGCTTCGTCATTGCCACAGCCACCCCGCCCAGGCCATTTCGACACGCCAAGGACAGCATAGGGTTCGAACCAGGTCGATGGGAAGCCGGAAATCGCCGGCGGCGCTCATTCTTCGCGGGGGCTGCGTCAAGCCGATTTCATCTCATGGGGAACACTCGAGCGTTCACATCAGACTCCGAGAGCGGGGACAGGAGCGAGAGCGAGAAAGACGGCAGAAGCGGTAATCGTTTCTCACGGGGGCATTCTGGGCGAGCCCTACAGTCACTTTTTAGGATGCTTCGTGAAATGCCCGCGAGCAATAATCACTTAGGTTTAGGGGCGCTGTCACGGCGCAATGTAATGCTTTCCCCCCCCTTTCTGGGAGGTGTTTGAGGGATAGGTTGAGTAACAGGTACGGATGACTTGGTAAGGCGTTTGTAGGATGAGAGCGAAGTGGAGAATCATATCTCGTGTTTCTTTGCTAGTATTTCAGCTCACCAGAAGCACGCTAGCTAGCATGTGTGCATCAACTGTCTTTTGATGATTGTAAATGAGGCCCAGTTAGATACTGAATGACACACACCCCATTCAATCTAATTGACGAGTGCCGCAAGCAAGAGAAACTTGCTCACGGTACACTGCAAAATGAAAGATAAATCTTTGGATATCCCCACCCCATTCTTCAAACTCCGGTCAAATATGTAAACAGCAGTGGATGCACGCATCATATACGGAGGTAGACAAACAGACAACCTATTACCAACCATCGCCCCAGCCGTCGTCCTCACCGGTTTCCTTGGGCTTTATATCAATCTTCTTGGCCGGCGCCGCCGTTGCTGTTCCAGCCTTAGTCTTGGAAATGGGCAATCTCTTGGCGGCCGAGCCTGAAGCCCCCACTGGTTTTGACAACCCCCTGGGAAGTGGTTTACCGCCGATTTGATTCTTCTTTTGGGCCTGTGCTGCCAGCCATCCAGCAAAGTCCGGCTCAGAGCCATCGTCAAATGGCGCTGCCGAGCCGGTTCCAGCTCCGGCTCCGCTCACCGCTCTGCTAGAAGAGGCGGTGGTTGAGGTCTCTTTCTTGGGTAGCGTGGTGGATGAGGATAGGGATTGAGACTCTTGAGGGTCGTCAAAGAAATCATCGCCTGTGCCTTCGTCCATATCTCCCCACGCATCACCATCGTCTTCGGCCGGGTCTGGATCGGGGAAAAAGGACTCGGTTGTGGCGTTGCCGATGGCGCCAGAGGAGGAGGTGCGAGAGAGCGGAGCAGAGGCTGGGGTGGGTGACTTGAGAGCCTGCCGGTGCAGAGCCGATGCAGTCTGAGAGGAAGGGGTTGGACGGGGCTTAGAAGATGCGGCAGAAGGTGCTGTTCCGTTTGAGTTGGACTGGATTTCCCCGGCTGCTGCCGAAAGCTTGTTGGTAAATGAAGATATTGCCCATCCTGCCCAGGCTGATGCCGCCGAGGCCGAAGACTCAGCGGGCTGCGGTGTGCTCATCCTCGGCCCGCCCGCAGCCACTGTCTCTGGTGGAAGAGCAGTGTCTGGCATGGCGGCAGCCGCCTTCTTAATCTTTTGGAGGTAGACTTCGATTGTTTTGCTGGCCTGGTCCCGGATGAGTTTCTCCTTATCAATGAGTAAAGGGGAAACTGAAGGAATGATGCGGGTTGCACAGTCCTCGTCGGAGAAGTATTCACCCGTGACGGCTAGGGCCATCAAGGCCGCATTTCGGGCGTGCACGAAGGGGTCTCTCAGCGAACGGGTGAAAGCGGCAATTAAAACCTTGGCTCGGGTTGAGGTTCCAAGATTCTTTGCAATCTTGCCAAGGCAGATTGTCGTGTTAGTCCGAATGCCTGGCTGCTCATCATTTGCGGTTTTTGCCAGGTATCTCAGCAACTCTCCATTGATAGTACGGTCAGAGAGTTTGGTGATAATGGTTAAGACCGACTTCAATGTCTGTTCCCGCACAACAGGAGCGACATCGGTAAATCCAGTAACCTGGTCAGCTGTCAGCATCACCTAATTGCTTCACACAGATTCGAAAAATGGGCTCTAGACTTACTATTTGCGGGAAGATCTTGTCATTCACCACTTTTTGTGATAACCTGTCAATCATGAGAGGTAAGTTGTCTAGCAGGCATACCCTGATAGCTCTATCGGGGTTGCTGAACAAACGAATCAGGACCGGTGTTACTCTGCTGTCAAAGTCGTCGTTGGACAACTTGGCGGCAATTTTCATAACCACACCAAAGGCTTTCGGACCACCGCCGCCAAACTCTACTGATTTCAAAAGCTCGGGTAAGACTTTCATTTTGAAAAAGTCTTCAGGAAAATCGTCAGTTAGTTGGTCGAGATCGCTTCTCTCATTAGTAAACAGACCAAAACTGCCTGAAAATCAAAGACTCACTCCAGGAAGGCCTCTCTCTCTGATTCCGACTTGACCCCCAAGTTTTCGACACCATCTGTCAACTTGATGAGTGGACTATCAAAGAAGGCGCCGCTCCGTTGCCCCTGCTCAAGGAAGTGGCCAACACTTAGCCTTGCCTTGGGGTTTACGTTTGTTAGACGCTTGTAGCTGGAGTGCATGCTGGGAGGGATGCCCTTGGTCTGCCCAACCTGGTCCGAGCCACTAAAAGTCCCATTGAAGACCTCGTAAATCAGTGCGCCGAAGTCATATGAGTCAACAGCGGTATGGGGACTCCGCTTGATAACATCCCAACCAGACTTGGCCAACTCGGGGGGTGTATACCTCGCCGAGTCTGGGACAAGACTGCCATACGTCTTGTTACTGTGTCAGCTGCTGGCCCAATACTGGAGACAGTTGAAAGGGCTAGGATCACAGCATACATAAATGACAGCTTCATCGTCCTTGACATTACTGAGCACCTCGAATCCTCCCAGTTTCCACTCGTCACTTTCAGAGGTGTAAACCGAGGCAACCTTAAGATTGCCATGTATCGATGAGGCCTCGTCGTTGATGAACTTGATGGTTTTCTGCGGGACTTGTCAGCATCGGGACATAGGAATATTGACATGAAACCCATACCGCAACGCTGTAGAGACCCCATTTTGCGGTTTCGGGACTAAGGCTCTTTCGCTTGACGTGCCACCGAAGGGGGACGAGCCGCTCCGTGGCTATGTATATGTACGAGTCTGACTAGGGGAAAGATTCAGCATTCACTATGCGCCACTGCTACTTCCGGTCGTGCGTGTCCTACCTCTACCGTATCGAGGACCTTGATGACGCCGGGGTGGCGCATGGTCCGCAATTTCTTGAGGGCGTTCTTAGCGAGGGGGAGGGCCGATCGGTTTGACATGATGTCAAACGAGAAGATACTGCAGTCGGAGCCGTCCTCCTGCGTAGCCCAAGAAGTCAGCAGATCCGGTCGTGGGCGTCAAGCGGTAACGGGCGCATTGCATAGCGAGGGGACTCACGCGTCGGGTGCCATTGTACAGCGTCCAAATGGAGGGGTCGAGGTCGACTTTGTCGCCAAACGTGTACGGGAACGGTGGCCCCTTCGCGATGGCCGAGGCGACCGCTGACTTGAGGAAGTCCATTGGTGGGGCCGCGTCGGAGCCTGCGTCAGAGAGAAGATATGCTGAACAGTGCAAATGGTCGCCGCTATTTGACAGCTTCCAGTTTCTCTGCGGCGCGCCGCTGAGGTAACTCCTATCGCCAAACCGCAAGCTGTTATCGTGGCTCAAGACCGGCTGCGTTAGCCGAACATGGCAGGCGGTGGAGAGGAATCCTTGTTCTGCCGCCTCGGCTGTGGTAGAGTGCACGGTTCAACCGGAACCTGACCTTTTTTTGTCCTCATCTCTTTCGTGCTTTGAAACCCCCACAGTTCTCCTCCTTCATGTTGGTCTTTGCCACGTACGATATAGCAGTGTAATATTCCACGGTTCAGGTCAACCTGGTCTTTTTTTGTTTCTCAACATCATCTGTTCCTCAATCGGCGCGCCCGTTCCAAGTGGCGCCTGGCTTTTTTTGTCCTAGAGGTATCGCCTTCCATGGTGAGACCAACGAGGATCGGCTGTTTTGAGCAGCGGCTGAGGTCCACCGGGGCACTGCAGTCGCCGTATCTCGACAACCAGTAAGGATGCTCATTTCCTATGTTCTCTCGACCACCCTTTTTCAATTCGGCCGGACTGCCATATAGGCACCCCGCCCGTGTCGGTGATGACGATTGCGGTAAAAGGTCAGACAGTCATGAGCTTCTCAGGTATCGCGGGCTCAGAGTGGGTTTGTTGGGGGGTTTTGGCTCGCGTCACTGCGCGTCCTGCTGTTCCCTTGCCAAGCACAATCGCGGCGCTGTCTCGAGTTCGGCAGCGCAGTCCCGAGGCGGCAGTATATCAAAACCAGAGTCGAGACTTGTCTCGACTTACTCACCACTTTTCGGAGCCCTGTTTTCAATCCCATGCAGATGACGGGGACCAAAGGCCGTGGTAGACATTCAAACCCCCTTCGCAGCCTGGACGGGCTGCTTGGTGCAGAGCAGATCCCTGCTACTCGCCTCGCCTAGCCCTTCAACCCCACGAAGAGCTTGCGAAGCCGCTGAAGCTGACTGGGTGAAGACCATTTTGATAAACTGAAAAGACCTGAGACACGGCTGGCCGAAGTCGGAAAATCAAAGACTTTTCATGTCCTTGAAAAATCAGTACTAATGAGGCATTGGGGTTGTAGGATTCATCTCATCTCGGACTAAGCCAACCGTGGCCCCTGCACGGGTATCTGCTCGTAGCCTGTAAGAGGACCTGATGCCGGACGAGGCCATTTGTAGAAGTTGCAAGAAACAAGCCAGTCTTGCGAACCCAGTCTACAAATGCACCGGCACCAAGAGCAACGGCAAGCATTGCACAAGGTGTTACCATCCTGGCTGTCATTTGCCGCATCCGCGGAGTCCCACGTAGGTTGATCCCACCAATCTCTATTCCCCCTCTGGCCTATTTCATATTATTCATTACCCGCCGTCCTGTTTTCCCTCTCTTGTCTCTTTCCCAAGTCCAACCTGGCTTGCGTATTAGAACTCAGGCCGGCCCCACCCATATGCTATCTCTCATTCCTACCCTGCCTTTCCCCCCAACTTCCAAGTCCGTGCCGCTCTAGACTACCTCTAGTTAAGGCTGACTCTCAATTCTCTCTCTTTCTCTCGCGCGCTCGCGCTCGCGCGATCGCATTCCCCGTCACCGCCCCCCTACACCTCACTCACGCGCATGCAGAAACTGGATATGCAAACGATGCGCCCAAGTCGAGGAAATTAATGTCCGACGCTACAATGACAGTTTGGCGCTCGCTTCGCACACGCAATCGCTCCGTTCTACGGCTGTATCGTCTTGTATACCTCCACCTGGCCCCGCTCCAGCCACAGCCACAGCCATGGCTCGTCAACTTTCGTCTGTTTCGTCAACAGTTATAGATCTTACCGGTAGCGTTCCTGTCACGACCCAGCTCCAATCCCCGCCCAAACCGCCAGCTCGGCTTCAAATTCAGACTCAGTCCCGTCCCCCACTGCCCACGGTAATAGACCTAACCGACAGTGGTAGCGTGGAAAAAGCCAGCAACGTTGCAAACTCAAGCAGCATTCAAAACACTGAAGCGACTGGTAGCACTCGCGTTGGTATTTCGTGCTCAATGCCCTTCTGCAACAAAACCATCTCGCCGGGTCACATTTTCTGCTCAATGCACGTGGCTAGTAACCCCAACATTGACCGGATTTTCTCCCGCTCGGCGAGCGCGGCTTCCAACCCACCTCAGCCTTCTGTCCCTCAGGTCGCGCGCTCCATGTCAGGCACATTCATGTCAGGTACCAACATTGATCGCCAACCGCCGCCTGCGACCTCAAAAAACAAAACGTTACCTGAGCAAAGCGCTGACGGCCGAATGACTGCGCGAAAGACGGCATCTAATGGATATCCCGATATTCCGCCTTCTCGGCCATCTGGCTCCTCAATAGCTCAAGGTTCACCAATCCTAGGAGCCTCGCCAAAGCCAAAGCCTTCCCCTCCAGCCTCTCAATCACAATCACAATCACGTGCCAGTTCTATTCAGTTACGTGGTGGAGAGCCGCCAAAAAAGCGCCAGCGAGTGTCTCCGAGTCTGGGAGATTTCTCTAGACCTCAACAGAACGGTGCCCAGACGCACGCTCAGCAACATCGCGTGGCTTCTACACCGGCCAATCAACAGAGCAAGCCTGGTGGTACGCAAACTACCATCCGCCCCGCAGTTGGCTCCTATGCACGACCAAGTAAATCTTTTGAAGGACGACAACACGTTTTCAAGCTTAGCCCCAAGACAACCAGGGCGCCTGTTAGAAAGCGTGCCCCCGAGGGCGTTATTGCGCCCATTTATAGCGAAGGAACGAGTTACAGGGCAACCTCAGAACAATCAGAGCGAATGTCTGAGCCTCCGGGCCGCCAACGAAACGGCTGGGGGGCCATGACCGACGACTGGACTGAGGATGACGAGCGACTACCTGCTTATATCAGAGATGCGGCGTGTGGGTGGGACACGAGACAGTCCGGCAATTCAGCTTACCAGAGGCCAGCACCTGTTCCGAGTCAACCCTTCAAAACGGCAACTCAGGTAAATGGGTACGCTCACTATGGACCAGGAAAGCAAGCGCCTGAACGCTACGCCTATGACAGACTTGTAGCAAATCACTGGCAGCAGCAGGAAGAACCTAGATCTGCATTTTGGAATGTGGTGAAGGGCAGCCGAGTTCAACCCGTGCTAGTCGAAACACGTCAGCAGTCTCGGCCGCTAGAAGTACGAAGCAGAGAGGAGCCCAAACGACCTAAGGCGGCCAAGGTCTCAGATGCGGTTGAAAAAGTACCGCAGAACACTACCGTGAAAATGGTAGACGAGGCCTTGTTTGACCAGCTCTTCTATGCTCAGGATAGTGCACAAACACCGCCACCCGGTGTAGCTGTTCCAAGCCCTACCCTATCAGCCGAAGTCAAAAGCGCACAGCCCCTACCCCCAGATGAACCCTTGTACGCCCATATCGACCCGCGTGTGCACTGGCCGCAACGGCATTCGGATGCGTGGTATGCGGCTAAAGCCGAGGAAATCAAAGCGCGCGGCGGCAAGAGGGCCTGGCTTGGCAAGGCTGCCCATCGGCTTCGGCTACAGCGGGCCCAGGATGAGTCGTCTGTGGTGCCGTTCGAGGACACCCTTCCGGACAAGATACGGCAGAACCCGGCCTGGGTGCGCGTGCTGAAGAGGCTAAATGGCATTGATGATGACGCCGGGAACACTGCCGTAGAAAAACCCGTACGAAGAAGACCAGGTTTGGGGAAGAAACAATCCTCAAATCAAGGGAGCAGCAACGGAACTGGAGTGCGTGTTTGAGCAGCATGGAAAGGAAAGGAGCAGAGAAGATAGCCGACAACAAAATCCTTGTCCATACCAGGTAGTCGCCGAATCAGGTGGCGCTAACTGATTCCCATCACCAATACTGTACAAAGAACCACGGGAGGTGGGTGGAAGGGAAGTCAGAGCGGCAAATGGTTTTGTCGGTACACAAAACGGAATGAGAAGCTGGGAATAGAAAACTGAATTGGAGTCGAGGGATAAAGCTTGTGCTGCATATCGATAGCATTCCGCATTCTAGCGATCCATTTGAATTTTGCTGCGTAATTGAAGGGATGTATGGAACATATGAAAAGCACGAACAGCGAGGCTGTGAGTGCGCTGTGCTGAATCTTTGATGTGAAGTGGGGCGACGGGCCCAAGTCGATGTACGAGGTGCTTGGAGAGAATAAAGCACAGTAGGAACATTTGAGGTATCGAGTAGTGACTGTTTCAGTCACAAGATTGCTACAGAAACCCCAAATGTTTGCCAGCGTCGTCTAAAAGAAGGATCCCACAAAGAGATACCACACCGCTACAAACTGCCCTCCCATGCACTGACTACTCTTACCTAGCAAAGAGATGGATAGGCACACCAGCCAGCTGCCAGCGAAAGGGAAAAAAATCAAAATCAAACTGACCGTAGTGCAGCATATCAAATTACGGGAAGCAAAAACACCAGAAGGCTGCCCCCGCCGATCCAAACAAGGCGAGGAGGCTGCCTACTTGTGTAACATACCGACTCTACCTACCATGACATTCCCGGTTAACAAACTTATGAGGAATAACCAAAGTTTTTGTTCCAAATGGACAGACAGCACGTCAGTCGGTCAGGTATGCTTACCTTCTTCCAGCGGACAAAGGAAAAACCCAACCCAGTAGAGAGGCGAGGTGAGGTGAGGTGACATCCCTAATAGAATAATGTATCAGGACAACTTTCGGATATGCACTACTACTTATTATAGTATATTGAATACTCAGGTCATGATAATTGGACTTCCCTCCCGGGTACATGATCAGAGTCTCATCACACCTTTTTTCCTCCCTTCAGCGCTCAGCCGCGAGAAAATACGTGACATGAGAGAGAGAGAGAGAGGCTCATGCTGGCAGTTTGTTGTTTTGAGAGCCCAACTAGTTGGTCGAGTATGCACTCTATTCTAAGCCTCCTCACACAGAATGTCAGCACGGGGACGTTTTCATGTAGGCGGGTGACCAGGTATGTCAGCACCCGCTGTGATGGCCGTCACCTGACTATGGGGTATGCGAGGCAACAGATAGTTTGAAAATATAGAGCTTGGAATTCGATCCCTGTGAGCTGTCCCGGAAAGGAGAATGCCCTCGCGTATGCATCTCCCCGCCCGCTCCGCGTGTTCCATTCCATATCCCTTGTAGACAACGGATAGCTGCATTTTTCAACAAAAACAAACGAAAAATACTGCCTACTTTTGATCCATATCCACACAAGCCTGATAGTATATACAAGACAGTACACAACACAACCATACGCGTCCGCCCGTTGCCGTCGAGGTCTTCCAACTACTCCGGTCAAGCATTCCTATTACCTAGGTAGGTACCCCGTCTAGTCTACGACGTATATATCTTCTCGCTCACAACCCCTTGGAAAGCTGATTTAATGCACTGCCCGCGAGGATGAATCCAGCCTGGTCCTTGCTCACGGCATGCCTTGTGGGAATGAGGAACTCCTCTCCCGACTGCTTCTTGCGCACGCGCAGGCTGACGTCTCCCTGGCCGCCGTTATGCAGCATATCGTACAGGCCGATAGTATCGACCTCGTCGCCAGCCTCTATCCTGTCGTAGTCCTTCTCCTCGGCAAAAGTCAATGGCACAACGCCCTGCTTCTTGAGGTTGGTCTCATGGATGCGCGCAAAGCTCTTGCACACAATGACCCGCGCCCCAAGGTAGCGGGGTTGCAGCGCGGCGTGCTCGCGGGCCGAACCTTCGCCGTAGTTGTGCTCGGCAACCACAAGCCAAGGGCGGCCCTCATCCTTCCACTTGCGAGCCAACTCTGGTATTGTGTGCTTGGAGCCGTCCAGATCGTAGGCTACGTTGACCTCGCCCGTGGCAGCGTTGACCGCGGTGTTCAGAGTATTGGCGCTGATATTGGGCAAGTGACCCTTGTACTTGAGCCACGGTCCTGCGGCCGAGATGGTGTCAGTTGTGCACTTGCCCGTGATCTTGACGAGCACCCGTAGACCTGTGAGGTCGGATGATGGGAATTCAGCAAAGGGTTCGAGGAGAGCGAGGCGCTCAGATGACGGCGAAATGGCAACCTCAACGTTGGGGTTGGGTGCTTGCGACGACACGTTGAAGCCCTGCCTGCCGGTCTCAAAAGGTGTCGTGGGACCCTCGAGCCCGTGTGGGGGAGGGAACCGGAAATCCTCCCCATTGGGGGTAGTAAGGGTATCCGTAATGGGGTTGAAGGTCGTGGACCCGGCAAACGCCATGGCCGTCACGATTTCTGGCGAGGCGAGGAAATTCATGGTATCAGGGTTGCCATCGTTGCGACCGCGGAAATTTCTGTTATACGAGGTAAAGATGGCATTCAGAGTACCCTTCTTCACATCGTCCTGGCGCTTCCACTGTCCGATACAGGGTCCGCAGGCGTTGGAGAGGACAATTCCGCCAGCTTTAGCAAAGGTCTTCAGCGTACCGTCTCTCTCCAGAGTGGCCCGGATTTGCTCACTCCCAGGAGTAATATAGAAATCAACAGCAGGCTTAAGTCCTGCTTCCTCCGCCGCCTTGAGCATACTCTCGACGCGCGTCATATCTTCATATGAGCTGTTAGTACAGCTCCCAATGAGACCCGCCGATAGCTTCTCGGGCCATTGTTCTGCTTTGACCGTTTCCTTGAACTTGGAAAGGGGAGTCGACAGATCGGGGGTGAAAGGGCCGTTGATATGGGGCTCCAGCTCTGAGAGGTTGATCTCAATAAGCTGATCGTATTCGGCGCCCTTGTCGGCCTTGAACTTGAAGAAGGCGTCCTCGGCGGCGCCTTCACCCGGGAACTTCTCGAGCGACCAAGCATCTGCAGCCGCCTGGCTCCTACGTGTGGCGTCGAGGTACCGGCTAGACGCCTCGGTGAATGGGAAGATGGATGTTGTTGCACCAATCTCGGCTCCCATATTGCAAATGGTGGCCATACCAGTGCAGCTGAGGGTATCGACACCAGGCCCGCAGTATTCTACAATGTACCCGGTGCCGCCGCGCACAGTGAGCAGGCCGGCTACGTGAAGAATGACGTCCTTCGGAGAGACCCACTCGCTCAATCTGCCCGTCAGGTGAACGCCGAGGACCTTGGGAGCCTTCAGTTCCCAAGGGGCACCGACCAGAGCCTCTACCGCATCAGCACCGCCGACACCAATGGTTATTGTGCACAAGCCGCCAGCATTGGGCGAGTGGCTGTCGGTTCCGAGCATCATAAGGCCCGGCACAGCGTAGTTTTCGAGGACGGTCTGGTGGATGATGCCGGCCCCGGGGGGCCAGAAGTCGATGCCGTATCTTTTGGCGGCCGATTCGAGAAAATCAAACACCTCTTGGTTGGTTTGGATGCCTGCAGCCAGATCGTCATCTGCGCCACGGTTACCGACAATCAAGTGGTCACAGTGGATGCTCGCGGGGATGGCTGTCTGGGGCAGGTTGCATGACATGAACTGGAGGAGGGCCATTTGGGCCGAGGCGTCCTGCATGTTGACACGATCAGGTTTGAGCTTGAGGTTGGCCTTGCCGCGAATGTCGTGGCCTCCAGCGGTCCCGCCCAGTAGCGACTCCTCTACGTTATCCAGATGGCTGTAGAGTATCTTCTCAGCGAGGGTCAGGCGCTGTGTGCCCAGCACCCGGCGAACTTCTGAGTATTTCTTGTAGAGCGTCTCGTACCGCGGCGGCAGCGTGATGCCATTGGAGTATTGCCGGGCGCCCACGAGGCGGCGCGTCTGCTGGATGAGAAGAGCCCTCTGAAGCAGCAAAAGCAGTCAGCATCTCGTCGCAGCAAAATTCACGAAAAACACATTTGGGAAAGTGGGAAGAGCTCTGGCTACCTTGACGGCGGTGCCAGACCGACTGGCCAGTGCAATTGACCTCATGGTGATACCTAGCAGCCGTTGAGGTGCGAGGCAGCCGGGTGTAACTTGCGAGTAAAGAACAGTAGAAAAGTCCTGATTGTACGAATACCCTAGCATCAACCCCATGCCAGCGCCAAGCGAACCCCTGCTCGCGTCCTTGGCCTCCGATGAGCGGAAGTCTTTGGGGTAACCAGTCTGCGACCCACCACTTGGGACAACACTGTTCCTTACCACGCATTTTCAACGTCACAAACCTTTGACAGTTAAAAACTATTCACAGAAGACAAAACAACTAAACTGAAGGCTGTAACAAGGCACGTAAATATCAAATTGCTCCCTGCGTCGCCATGTGACGTCAGACCTGAGAAATGCACAAAATTGCTGACCCGCACACTGTGTCTAAGCCAATCACATCACTTACGGTGTAACCTGGGGGTTGTAGCGAACTCCTGTAGACAGTGTACGTTGTTCAACATAATCTACACAACACCAAAACGGATACCTAATAGGATTGACCCGAGGCTGGCCTTGGCACCTACCTCCAATACATCCAGGACTAAATCTTAATCTAACATCATTAGTTAGGGTTGCACAGTACTATTGCAGACTGCATTCCCCCTTTTCATAATCAAACCATAAACAGTACGCAGAAAGTTGCTCTTCATATCCCATTCCTGTCATCGTAATCTGAGCTGCCCGCATCCAATTGTGCTCCGGACCCTAGCAGGGTTTGTACCACTAAACTCATGCTTCCTAGAGACCCAATGCGTTGAATATCAGTAGGGATACGCTGTGAGAAATAACTTGGGTGGGCATTAACTACAATGTGATTGCCAGTCGGTGAACCCGTCTAGACCTGTTGCTTCTAGCCCGCCGAAACGCCCAACGCCCAGCTACCATAGCCCATGATTCTCGTATCAGCATCCCAAGCCCGCCCGGCTTGATTCAGACCTCGCTTGGGTTATCGTCTAGGAAACGCGTATCAACAATCCGCGTCCCCTGGTGTCACCATGAACGAACCTCCTCTGTGCCTTAGCCAGAACACCGTCATCTTTACCTATCAACCAATTTTCTGTCGCTTAAGATCTGGCCCGTTGGTGTTGCCAGTCGCCGGAACATTGCTGGGCACATCGGCAAGCGGTGCACGACCAAGCCCGGGAGCTCCCTCCTCTCCCATCGGCCTTTTCATTGTGGGTGGCCGGTACTGCCCACGATTAGCCATGGGGTTGGGTGACCCAGGGACACCAATCCTCCTCGACTGGTCGAGCTGTGGATTGATTATGTTACCCCTTGACATAGGTGGCCCTTGTCGAGGTATCCCTCTAGGCCCTGCCAGACCTCCCGGGGTGCTGCCTGGGACAGATGGGGCATCGCCGCTGACAGCTGGAGGGACATGGTGTCCATTTTTTGCCAACGGTTTGGATCTGCTGTGGTCAATACCGGGTGTCTTGCGGATTGAAGGGCTCTCCGCATGAATATTGAAAGTCTGAGCTGCCCCAAGAGCGATGTTGCCGCTAGCTATCGCCTCTTCGGGGAGATGTTTCACAGCCCGTGCCGAGAAAAACCCAACAGTTTCGGGCGCAGCAGCATTGTTTAGACCTACTGGCTGAGGAGCCGCTGTGGGTTGCACCGTCAGAGGCTGTCCCGTTGGGCGGTTGATTTGCTGTGGAACTGGCTGTTTCCTCTGATTCAGCTGCTGTGCCTGTGGTCGAGAGCTGGCATTAGACGGGGCAGTCTGAGACTCAGAAGAGCTGTTAGCAACATGCCTGGGTTGAGGCTGTGCATGTGCATGCGGTGTCTGCGGTTGCCGTGGATGGATCGAGCCTGTTGAGCCCGATCTTGCGAGTCCCCCTTGTGGAGGTTGCATGCCTGTGTTGTTGTTCGACGTTGAGCTCCTGTATCTTTCGTTGGAGCTGGTGTTTGATGCGGGCAGCAACACCTCATCTGGGTTGCCCCCCTCCGTGATGTTGAAGTCGGCTTCGTCCAGCTCTTTGCAGTCTGTCAGCTCTCTGTTTTCAACAAAAGATGCTGCAAGCACTCACCGCCAAGAAAGTCTTCAAACGAGTCAGAGGGGATCAGATCTACAAGAGTTAGCGGGCAAAAGCTAGCAATGATCGCCTAAACACCTACGCGCTAAGGACTGTGGTGGTGGTTGCGGTTGGACGAGGCCCTCTGGTTTTGGTGTCTCGACCTCAGTTGTCTCCTTCTTTACAACGAAGTCGGCATGACGATGAAGACCATCAACATCAAACTTTGTAGGTGCCACCTTCATCTTGGTGACTTTGGCGAGATACGCCTTGTCATAGATGCAGTTACCCAGTACATTGCCAAAATTGCGAAGAGCGCGCTTCAAGGCATCTGTCGTCCCCTCCTTCTTTGCCTTCTCGAAGGCCGCAGCTTTGCCCTTGCAATTCTCAATGTGGCCATACCCGATATCCTCATGGAACGTACCATCCCGCAGGGTCACGCGGACAATGACAGAGAGGCCTAGACTGATCTTGAGAGTCTGTGGGTGTTCGTCACAAAAGTCGATTTGGATGTTTTGAATACTGGAAGACCACCCGTTGAAACCAAAAACCTCATTTGCGAGAGCAATGCATTTTTCCGCCGTGATATAATGCACCTTTTGCCCAGAAGGACCTTGGCGGGCGGAGATGTATTCGGGACCCAGTTGCTTTTCGAGTCTGCTTTGAAGGGTAGCAATTTCCTGGGCAGTATACTGCGAGACAATTCGTTTCGGTTCCTCGAAAGGATTAGCAATGCTGCTGTGCTGATCACCAGGGCTGTGACGGAAGAAAAGTTAGCGATGCTGTGGTCGTGGGGCATTCTCATTGAATCAACGTTTTGACGCGGCCTGGGTTGTTGGGGAAAAGGACATACGCAGGCATCGCGGCAGATAGGTTATTCAACAAGATTTCATTGAAGCCTTAGGCCCAAATGGAAAGGAGGCGAGGACGTTGGCCACACAAAGGATGAGGATTGCAGGGCTCGAGGTATGGAAGTGGGTTGTTGAGCCAAGCTGACTGGGACGCGGCGGTGACGCGCTGGGGACTTGTGCTAAGGACGCGGCTTGCACGTCAACCACAGGCTGTCACGTGGGGCCGGAGAGCGCTCTGACAACTAACCCCGCACCCCGCCTGATAAGCAGTGAGGAGCTGGGACTCAGCTCTGATTCAAAGCCTCGCGAGCAGGGCTGTTCAATCGAATGTATGTATCAAGGGCTGCATGTAATGCCATCTGGGATACTTAAAGGACTTGTTGTCATGACAGGAAATCTGAGTAAGTCCACATTTTAATGGATAGAATGCTTGGCCGCTTCCGTTTACTTGGTGTTCGATCACCAAGACTGCCAACCATTGCATGGTAATACCCAGCGACACAAAGCCAAGCGACACGGATTCTTGTGGCACAAATGGGCACCGCAAGACTTTGGTTAGAGAGGTGGGAGATCAATGCATCAAGTCGAGAGGCGGCCCGTGATCGTGTGCCACGCCAGCCGGCAGACTCGAGCGTCATCGGGGCGGCCAGGGAACCATTACTCCGAGGACCTGGATATGAGGTAATACTGGCTGCATTTCACTGCGCATTGCCACACTACGACTATCCTATGGACATGACGAACGGGGAATGTCCGTTTCATTACACTCCCTATGTATTTGACAAAGGAAACCCCCATCAAACAGCGAGGAAGGGATATCAAGAACAAAAAATCCAACAACGCCATCGGACATGTACCCGAATTAGAAAGCCCAGAGTCTATGCCAGCCCCACCCAATGCAGTTGTGACGATGGAAGGAAACCAGATGTCGTGAAATTGTCTCATGATGTCGTCTCCTTGCTCAGTCCTCGGTTCAGCTGCTGCAACGCCGACAAACACGACCTTCCTACCACGGACCAACTCTAACAGGTGAACCATACGTGCCGTTCATCAGCTGGTTGAGGATCGAGTTGGGGTCGGATGGCCCAGAGACCGAGGAACCCGAGTTTGCACCCATCCAGCCGACCTCATTTGCCATCGCAGTCATCGCCTGCGCTAATCTACCTCCTGACTGTTGATTGTGTTTGGCGAGTGTCTGGTCCCATCCACCTGCCAGGACAATGCCACCACCCCGTTTGGCACCTTCCGTGATGACCAGGGCCCATGCTCTTGAAATTTCGTCATAGGCGTTATCTTTATGATGACGATACTGCTGGCTTTCCCAGTCCGGCAGGGCGTGGATTATCTTCGTCGCACCATCAAGATATTGGAGTGACACGTTCGTCTGTTGCTCGGTCGGCGGAAGGTAGTGCGGTGTGAAATCGGAGATGGCATCCACGAGAGCGGTTAGAGCTTGCTTGACTCGAAAATAGGTGTAATCGGAGCTTGAATTTCCGAAGGGAAATGACTCTCGGAACTTCTCCTGATACTCCTCCAGCACTTGGAGTGCCGATCCGACGCTCGGTTTTGGTGCACCATTCACAACCTCTTGCCCAATATCCGGATGACGTTCGCAGATTGCTTGGAGAACCACCCGTAGTTGTGTCGTGTCCAAGGTTTCAAGCAGTCGTGGGAGCGGGAGCGGCCGTCCTGTCAGATCGTTTCCCGCCCGGACTTTCTTTGATGGCCGTAAGAGTGGACGGGAGGAGATTGCTGGGGAGCTTGTCGGCGAAACCGACATTTCGTCATTGTCGTCATCCGCTTTTCGCTTTTTCGAAGCCATATTGTACGGAGATACTGCAAAAGAAGTTGTCAGTCACATCCGTTGCCACTTCATGTTTCGCACGGGATCATAAAGTCGCGAAGGCCGTCCAAAAACGATAGAATGAACTTACTGTTCCGGGACGGAGAAAGGCGGGCGGTTTCGTGCTGGTGAGGGAAGAGCGATGGCTGTGGCGACAAAAGGACGTTCATGGTGATGGCGATTGATCGTCAACAAGACTCTGCCAAAGAATGCACAGCGACGGCGGTGGCGTCAGCGACTGGTGTCGTCGCACCGGGTTTTCGCTGTTGTGTTGGGAACGAGAAAAGGCTGACGGGGCGGCTTGTGCGGAGATGGGCTGGGAGAAAAGAGGAGGTGCGGGTGTGGGAAGAAGGAAGCATTCGGGCGACCCCAGTCGAGGTCTGCAGTGCCAACCACTCAGGGTGTGATGAGCTGGTCCCAGAGGTTTTTGGTGTGTCGGAGAGCAACAAGGGCCGCAGGTGGAGATGGCCCTCGAGGATCGCTTGATGGTTTGTTGCTGCTGGCGCCAAGTCGCTCTAAGCCTATATAGGCACTTTGATGCAGGGCGTCTTGGCTCGAAGGGGAAGTTTTAAGGCTCGCATCCAAGTTGGTTGCCGAGCATGCAGCCGGCCTGGGTTCGGTGAACCATACGAAGTACGTCTCTTCTCCTTGTTGGATTCAGGGAAACAAAAGCGGTCAAGGCATGAATTCAGGCGCCAAATTGCAGCCAGTAAACCAACAGTTAGCTGTGATATCGATATCGGATCGCTGGCCTAGGATTTTGCCAGGCCAATAGCTTAATGGCACCACAAGAAACCGACTTCGTTACCAATCAGCAGCGATAACAAATATCCTGGATATCCCGATTCATTTGGCTGCTAAGTTCTTGTTTATCCCTTGACTTACGAAGCGTGGATTCCTGCAGGATATTGCCAGCTGGAATCCGTGGTTGGTTCAGCTGCAAACGCAAGAAGCCCTGCCGCAGTGGCGATCGAACGAATGCCACTCCTTTCATCTAGCCATGTCACCCGGCCCGAGGTCCGAAGGGGCCAACACCACCCTACATTGCCTTTAGTTGTTCCTTTTTTATCACAACTTTGCCAACTATACAAGGTCGCAGTGCGGTGTCCGTGCTGCCAATGAAACGGACAAATGACTCAGCTAAACTAAACATGAACTCAAGAACAGCGCACGATGGAGGCCCAGCCAGCAAGGCATTAGCGGACATATTTTTCCATCTTAACTAGGAGATTTGCTTCAGTGTCCCCGCTACAGCGAAAACACGCGAGAGTCTGCTTGGATATGTTCGTGATGCTGAGTAGTGGCTCTGCGGGTTGGAATTTGGGGAGAAGAGCTGAAGTCCCATTGACGCACATTGCCTCACTGCACATCGCTCTCTGGGCCTGGGATATGAAGCGGGGAAGCGAACTTGCAGTCCCCGCACCGGGGCTGGAAGCATGTCTCTTATCGCTTATCGGCAACTAAATTTTCCCATCGTTCCGGTGAAACAGTTGCCAGAAGCCTGTAGGATATGCCTGTCAGGACAAGCAATGCCTCTCGACATGATGGCAAAAAAAGAGGCAGAAACAGTTGCAGACGGGTCCTCTGCGGAGAAAACCTCCATCAAGTCGTCGTCAAAGAAGCGAAAGCCTGCAGCGCTGAAGGAAATTGAAGTCGATCTCAACCTCCCCGAACCACCCTCCAAGAAGGCTCGTCGCGCACTTAAAAAGGGTAAGACGCTGCCAGCGAAACCCCAGTCTAGCGATGACGAAGCCGAAGACCACGGTGAAGCCAGGGTGGCCGAAACGAGCAAAACGAAGAAGGAACGGTCTCCGTATGGCGTCTGGATCGGGAACCTCCGTTTCCACATAACCAAGACCGAATTGCGCAAATGGTTGGTCGACAATTCCGGTGGTGTAATTACCGACGAGGTCATAACCCGGGTGCATATGCCGACAAACAAGCCTGCGAGCGGTGGCCAACAGGGGAAAGCCGCCCCTGAGAATCGCGGATTTGCCTATGTCGACTTTGCTACACTCGAAGCCAATGTAGCCGCCATCGCTCTCTCCGAGAACGAGCTCGCCGGCCGGAAGCTGCTCATCAAGGACAGCAAAAACTTTGACGGCCGACCCAAGAAAGAAATGGCTGAGGAAACTCCAAACGGCGATGACATTGGGACGGCGCAAACCACCGACGAACCGACTAAGAAGAAGAGCTTTAGCACCAAGGTTTTTGTCGGAAATCTTCCCTTCCAGGTCAGCGAGGACGATCTTCGAAATCATTTTGAGAAGTGCGGAAAGATTCGTTGGATCAAGGTGGCCACATTTGAGGACTCTGGCAAGTGCAAAGGCTATGGTTGGGTGAATTTTGAGGAGCCAGAAGCTGCGTCTTGGGCAGTCAAAGGATTCGTCAAGGTTCGGGAGACGATTGACACACTGGAAGACTTCATGGATGAAACACCGGGTGGTACGGAGAAAAACAACAGGGCGAAAGACGATGAAGCGGAGGACAAGGATGGCGAGACTACCCCGAAGAAGAAAAAGAGCAAGGAGACAGACACATCGTCAAGGATCAAAACCCGCAAATGGTGGGTTAACCAGCTTTTTGGCCGGCCCCTCAAGATCGAGCTGGCCGAGGACGACCAAACCCGATATAACAAGCGGTTTCGCGGCAAGGGCCAACAGAATCAACGGCAGCAGGTTGACGGGCAAGCACCAACAGGAGGAGACACAGAAGGCGAACCTACTCCAAGGCCAACCGTCACGAAGGAAAAGAGGGACATTGCCTATGCTGATGATCTCAGCACTGCGAGGCTGACAGGTGCGCCTGTGGCGCCCCAAGGCAGGAAGACGACGTTTGTTTGAGGACGACCCCGCTTGTATTCGGATAAACACGCACATGTCCCTAGAATCAAGCAACCGGCTGATGAAATTATGTCCTGCAAAATTATACCCATTAATTGCACATTGAAGTGATCTCATGCAAGTTGATAGAGCTGATCTTACCATTCCCATTCAAACTTCTCTCCGACCACTCAGTCTGTCAGCTAGCTCGCAGTGTACTGACCCGGCCAACCGCTCCGCTGGCCACAATCCACAGCGATGTTCCGAGCTACCGAAAACTTCTAACGAGAACCAGGTGTACACAAACGTAGAGCTGTAGTCGTGGCTTTTGGTCACTGATGCGGTCGACAAGACCAAACGACATGTAATACTGCCATGGCAAATTTCAACTGAGTGCCCGAGACTGTTGGTTCCCTCCAGACCAATGCGGCCATTAGTAGCACACTGGAGTGAAATCCGATTGCATCGCCAAACATCAATAGGTCGGGTACAAAGCCATTTCATCTCCCTAACCGAAGACCTAACTAAACTCAATCTGGACAATACATAGGTAGGTGGGAAGAGTGAGCAAGATAATGCAGTGTAGTCAGTGAGTGTTTTGGCTGCGTAGATGACTGGAAATCATCTTCTGATCGTATGTTTGAGTCTGACACCACTCAGGGGAAAGAGGAGCGGCCAGCAGCCATCTGAGACACAATTTCAGGTGCAAAAGTGAGAAGTGAGAGGACAAACGGCAGGCCTCAATGAGAGAATTAAACCATGGCAAATCCGAGCAGCGTGGACAATGAAAGGGAAAGGGGAGAAAAACACCGCAAGCCGTCCTGTGAGTCCAGCATCACATCCATCGCTCCAGACCCTGTGACCCCCCACACATAAGTATTCCAAACCCAGTGATCCCATAACTCCAGGGACACTTGATCCCTTCACTTCTTGAGTTGCTGCCCCTGTTGGTACTCCTCATCAGAGGCATCGAGGATGTCGTACTCCTCATCAGTCATGAATCCATCGGACTCATCTTCTGCCCAGTCATCATCCTCAGCGCAGTCCTCATACTCGTCTTCACGAGATTGAACAGCCTCAGACTTCACTTCCTGGTGAACGCTGGACACTGGAGACTCCTTGTCGAGCTTGGGGAAGATCATTTGGCTGTGTTGCATTTCTTCTGGCTTCGACTCGACCTCCTGCTTCACGACGGGCTCCGTAGCACCGATGGGGGTAGTTTGCTTGGGAGCCTCAACAACAACATCGCACCACAAACGGTGGCCGAATCTGAAGCCGTCCTTGGTGGTGAGACGCCAGTTGGAGACGATACGGCCGCTGCGCTGCGGAGTACGAAGGAGAACGGTGAAGGGGTACTCCTCGCCAGGGGCGATAGACGAGTAGCAGATAGTTGACTCAGAGGACGACTCAAGGTCTTGGGTAGCAGCAGGGTGGCTGGAATCAACATGGCCCATGTAGTCGCCACCGACATACCTCACAGAGCATCCTGCAGGCCAGGCAGTCTTGCCATCGTTGCGGAGGATCCAAGTTTGTTCAAAAACGTGGTCGGGTCCAAAAACGGTGCCGTCTGCAACCGTGTCTCGAACATACACGGCAACAAGGTCATCGGGGACAATGGGAGCTTGCTCGACTGGCTTCTCTGGCTGCTTGATCTCAACTTCTTCAACCTTGACCGGAGCTAGGACCGGGGCCGGGGGCTCGGAGGGCTTGACGGGCTCGGAAGGCTTAACATCGGCAACAGTCTGCACGTTTGTAAAATAGACATGCTGGGGAGCCGTCTCAGTAGCCCGAGAACTGGTTACGCTAGCGCGGGAGCGAATCCGATCGCCCATGGGCGGCATCTGTCGGCCATTTTCATGCTCACCAGTAGTAGTAACACTGACGCTCCGGACCGGTGTCTTAAACTTGATGAGAGGGTGCGTTTTGTTGTGGCTGTTGGCAGGGCTAGCTTCGCAGTTGGCACAGAAATCAGTGTCATCGCAGACGGCACACTTATATCTGTCCCCAACAATGTACGTCGAAGCGCCGCGAGCGGATTGGCAGAGGGGTCCATCACAACAAATACCAACATGGGTGGGCCGGCTGAAGGCCCGGATACGAGCGGTGCTGGCAAGCTCCAAAGGCTCAAAAATCGGCACAAAGCGGTGCCCTGGGTGGATAAAGCTGCTGTTGACAAAGCAAGTCGAGCAGTAATCCCAGTCAGGGCAATCTAAGCATTTGTGACGGATGCCCTTGATTCCCTCATCGCAGCCGTCGCAAATGGCATTGTGGGGCTGATCGCGGCCGGGCTCGAGGCGGGAAGCAACCTCGTTCTCCAAACGGGTTCCTTCGACGGCGGGAGCAAAGCCGTGAGCAGGGTGATGTCCGTGGCGGTTCTTTGCGAAGCATGGTCTGCAGAGATCAAAGTCTTCGCAGGTGGTGCAGTGCACGAACTCAACTTCAGGCAGCTCCTGGACGCAACAGTTGCACGTGCGAATGCTGGAATACAGAAAGTCGTTGAAGAGGGGAATGGTGCGCTCTTGAGACATCAGTGCAGCAGGAGCCAGTCCGGTCTGGGCGGGCTCGGATGTGGGAGCCGACTTCTTGGGCTTGGGAGCGAGACGCTCCGTTGTACTGTTGGTGATCACGCCATGCTTGACGAATCTCTTGATCAGCCAATGATCCTCACCATGGCAGCTCTTGCCCTGGTCGACGCATTCCTGGCAGAGGTCATAATCGCCGTCATCGCACGTGGAGCAATGATAGTGAACCTCGGGGATGTTACGGTCGCAGCTGTTGCAGGCGACTGCAAAATTGCTGCGGTAGACCTTGCCAGTCGAGGGGAAAGGAGGCAACGATGGTGTGGAAACCGCGGCCTGCGGCTTCGGAGCGCACGGCAAGGACAGGCTCTGCGAGCTAGCGGCAGCCATTGTTGCCTGAATCGCCTCAAGGGTGCTTTCCATCGAAGCAAGAACCTTTTGAACCTCAGGCTCTTGAGAGGCGGTTGCCGAGGAAGGAGTGACAAGAGGCGTTTCGGCCTCAGTCTCGGTCTCGGTCACCGCAGGAGCCTGGGATGTCACAGCCTCCTCAACCTCGTCCTCGACCGAAGCAGGCTTGGGGACTTTTGTCTCCTCGACGGCAGGCTCCTTGACAGTAACCCGAATTTTAAGCTTATGCTTTGCCTTGGCTGCACGGCCGAGTTGTTTGTAGACAGTGGCGTCGTTTCGATTCAAAACCACCCACGACGATGCCGAGTCGGAATAACGCTCAAAAATGACATCGTCCTCCTCTTTGATTGCGAGGATGTTTCGCAGCTGTGCGATGAGTGTTAGCCTGCTTTTCCAGACGCATCAAACAATAAACTCAAAAGGATCAACCATGAATCCCGTTCTAAAGACAACCGTACGCCACATACCTTATCCTCGAAGACGTTAATGCCGAGATCCTTTAAAGGAAGCTTGTGGCGGCTTGTCGCCCCATCGATGGTGATCTTGATGGTGATCAAGGTTTCGGAATTCGCGGCTGATGATGCCATGATCGCTCTGAAGTAAAAGTATGACGTGGTCAGCGAAACCCTCGATGCGTGGAAACTAGTCTGTTGATTCGAAATAGTGAGAGGTGGGCCGGGAATGGAGGCCTGAGGCAGTCGCCCATTGCCGTTTTGCATGACCAGGACACTCACAAATCGATGTCGAAGGCAGACTCGACCAAATTATGATGAAATGATGCCTCTCTCAATAGGTTTGGCACAGTCGGCAACAAGAAAGGGTCTATTGCAGGTGTGCAGAGGGTGAGGAGATTGAGTGCGATGTTGCGGGGAAGACGGAAGTTTGTGTTTGTCAGTCGGAGCGCGAGGAAGGAAGCGACCAGGAGGCCTTGGGGCGCGGCGACCAAACAAACTTAGGCCCTGACACAGGGTCCGACTCAGACTCCGTGAGAGACAGAAAGATTGTACGTAGGAGGCAGCAATACTTATTTCGTGGTAAAGATGCACTCCAGGCAGACGGCCGCCTCGCAATGGAATGAGAGAGGAAACAGGCTAACAAAAGGCGGTAAGGGGTACCTTTTATTGCTGTGCAGGTGGTGGCGGTCGCCCTGGCGTGGTTGGCAGGCACGCTTCCTAACAGAACGCTTGTACCCTTCACTGAGTGTGTGCAGCTGCGCTGAGAACCAGCCAATCAAGTACCGCATCAGCTGACGACGACGCTGGCTAACTTTGCAGGGCCGAGAAGGCCTCTCGACTCGAACCGATTTTCCATTGTCCTTAGGTCGGCTTTTGGCCACCCAGGCTTCCAACAAACTTGCGTTTCCGGCAAACTACCTAGCTTTGATCACCTGAATACTGGCATACTATGTCAGCCACCCAAGCATGTGGTTAGAATGGGTCTGTTTCCATTCACCTCGTGTCGCGACCAGACTCACACTCTCTGGGCCGCAACTACACTGCCTCGCCGCATCACTCTTATGACAGCCTTCCGCCAGCCGTGATGAAGCTATAGTCAACAAAGATGAGTAGGAATAATAAAGTTGCCGATTGGTCGATTTGGGACACCGCATCGTCGTTGGAAGGTTGGTTTTCTAATCGCCCACCAGGCCACCCATGTCACTGGGATCCAATACCGCAAGCTGTTAGTGTCAGATAGCAGCGCGCGAACCCCTCATGTGTGGAGGATCCCGAGCGGCTGGCCAAACGGAAGAGGGCGTGTGAGTTCCCCACCATTGTCCCCGCTTCGCGGGCTGCCCCTCCTCTGCTGGCTGGTGTTGATTGCCCGTGTGCTGCTGATCAATGCAGAGCAGAGTGACAGCATTACGTCGTCCTTCCAGACTAAGTGGGCAACGTTTTTTGCCTTGACTTACGCCAGCCCGCCATGCACGCCCTCACGTGCAGCCCAATCACCCCAATGCTTTCTCCCGATGCACCTCACTACGTGCCTACCATCCAGGTCTTCACGGTCTCCTCCGCTCCGCTCCTGCTGAGGTAGTGGTCGCATGCCGTCTGCCATCCATCGAGCTCAAAACCTCCCTTTACCTCACCATTTCCAATCCCCATTTTCGTCTCAGAGATTCAAGGGCTTGCGTCACGACGATCGGTGCTGGGCTCCTCACAGCAGCGACCGTCTGCGCAGAGCGGTGATGGTACGGGGGGCGAGGCCGACATCGAGCTGAAGTGGAGTAATTCTTGTGGGCACACCACGGTTCCACCTCGCAGCTTAACTTACTAGTGCAGTTCATAGATCCCGTCCCGTCTCGGAGGGTGGCGCCTCGCTCCACGTCTGCATGTATCTCCAGGATGACCAGGCAGAGAAATATGAGGAGGCACGTCGTAGCCCGTTTTGACCAGACATTTCGTTGGATTGGAGTCTGCAAACAACCGCAAGGTTGCGCTGAAAAGCAGTATTCCACAGCGGGTAACGGAACACTGCGAAAAAAGGGCCCTTAGGAAGGAGATAGTTAGATCGAGCGCCAGCAGCACATTTCCCGACGTCGCTGGTGGCTTCCCTAACCCCACTCGGAACCGGGATCCTACCAGGTCCGCGCAGGGCAGCCATGGCACCACGATGCGCTGGTACCGGGTGGATTAGGGCTGGTGCTGGAATGAGAAGAAAGGGGGTCCTTCAAAAGGCCGAACGGTCTCTTGCCTTGCAGCTTCGCACGCTGCTGGGGGCGGAGGAACCATTGTCCTTCCCAATTGCCAACCAAAGCTCCCCGCATTGGAGTCGGCTTGCTGGCTTGCTCCCTGCAGGCTGGTGGCATGTCTCGTCATGCAGCCCGCTCTCAGGTTTCGCTGCCGCTGTTGCTAACCGCATTCTCTTTTTTTTTTTCTCGTCGCCATAGCTATCATACAATTGCTGCCCTTGTTGTGTTGCCTGCCGCACGCAAGAAATCGCAGCATCCAATCGCACGGTCGTGGCACCCGCTTTCCTTCAGGCCCCGTCATATTTACTGTTGCAAGGTGTGGACGAACCTCGGACTGAGGCATGACCCCTCCTTACCTCATTTCATCAAGTGCCCGCATCAGAGTTTGGGCTGCTCACACAATCGCGCGCCACGTACGAGTCCACCCGGTGATATTGTCCGCCTGGTGTTCAGCCTCATTTGACAGTCAGTTATTCTAGAGAACTTCCACCTCCTCAACATTGAATGAAGATGAGAAGGTTACATCGAGCACCTAAGATGGTTCGTCACTGGTGGCATCGCGTGACTCTTCATTTGTTTTCCCACGAAAACAGGCATAAGGCAAATTCGTGAAACCACAGAGTATTCGATATTCGTATGCTGTGACGGGAAGCGAACAACCCTCTCCCATCCTCAGATCTGACCCACTAGGATAGCCTTGTAGACTTTCCTCTCTCTCTCGTTGAGTTCGTTCGCGCCTGTATCATACATATATGCAGCCATTCCAGCAACTCTTCAGCCACCCTTGAAGGTACTGCCAACTGCCAGCTTGGAGGCTTAGATCAGTTTCCCTTGGAATTTATACTGATTGTCCCCGGCAAGCTCGACGTTTATTCGGTCTTCTTACGTCAAGTCGATCGGCGAAGCCCCGCGTCCGTCCTGCCACGTGGAACCCATGAATCTAGTCTCTTTTCGGGGTCTATTACGCACCCGTCTTGCTCCCTACCACACCATAAACAGCCATTAGCCAGACACTCACAACAGATAAATGCCCGCCATGTGGAGGTTGAATGGTAGCAGAGGGGGGGGGGGGGGGTGGTTTCTTATTCCTCTTCACCGCGGAGAGACGTTGTTTCGAGTGCCTCCAGTCCTCAGCGCACTACCGCGTCATCTTTCTATCATCTTTGCAAGAATCGCTCGTATGTCTCCAAGCCGACTCACGCACTCATCGCAGTCCATAGCTGTATACTGTATCTGGTATCTTTAACACAATGGAAACACTAGCGAGGCGACTAACGGTATTTGATGTTCGAGAGCAGTGCTATATAAATGCTTCCTTCTTGTCGTCGGAGCCATGACAGAGGGCGCTCGATGGCTATGTGAGAAGCTAAAGGCCGCAATCAGATCAAGGCTTCATGGCCGCCATGGCCCATCCGTTCCGTTCGTCAACCTGGAAAATGTTGGAGTTGGGTATGGCGTTAGCTACAAATGATGCCAGGCAACCCACGCTAACATACTCACACTGAGTTTCACGACAATATTTTTGGGAATTAGTCTGGATTGTAGTGATGGTACAGTCAGTCCAACCCCTGAAAGATTGTTCGCGCGGTACTTGATGGCTTAGCTATAGCCTATGGACTAAAACTGCCCCGGCGTTCTTTTTCTATTTTTGAGGTGTTGATGATGGAAACTTGGGGCCTCGGTGAAGAGGTTCAAGACCGTAGCGAGCAACTCTCAGAGCTTTGAATATTGAAATTAAGGCCTAAATATTCTACCTTAACCCCCTGCAGAACAGCTTCTCAACTGTTCATGTGTTGCACAAATCCCTCCTCGATACTTACTAAGCCGCATGCTAACAATCTTCCAGGGGCTGGATTGTACGCCGGTGACCGGATATCAATGCCCCCTTTCGTATTCAACCCTCTTCCTCTACGTCACTACTATCAAATTCCATCAGACCACTACTGCGACCCGCCGTCCCGGCCAATTTCTCCTCCAGGCTCGCGATCCGGCCTCCATCAGAGTGGAGTGGGCGCAAGGCTTCACTTGTCGAAATTGATGAAGATACCTGCCAGTCTGCCCACCCAGACGGTGTACTTGTCACGGTCCCCGGTCCCCAACCATAAAGCCCAGTGAGCCGCGAAGACCCGAGTCTGATGGGCTCGCATATTATGGCCCGCAGTAGACCAAGCATGCTTGCTGCAAGGAGCTAATGCCTGTCTCACCAGCGGACATAGGGCATACCGTCGGGAGCCTCCCCTACCTGAGCATCTTCAACGAGAAGTAACAGCTGTCGCTGACATAGACGTAAGGAATGCATGATGTTAGAAAGAAAATATACCCCGTTTTTCAGGAATCGAGAATGGCCTCCAACACCTCTCCCAACGCTGCTTCGTCATACTTGATCATAGCCTGCTTCCCCTCACCGTATCGCACACTGGCGACTTTGATACACTGTATCCCCAACTTCTCCAAATCATCAACATGCACGGCTGGCACGTCCTCACCCTCCAAATACAGCAAGTGGCTGACATATTTCGCGAGCTCATCCACCGTCTCTGGGGCCCAGCCCTGTGCACAGGCGCGGGCAATGACAGCGATAAAATCTCGTGCCGTCATGGGATTGGAGCGCGGCCCCGTCTCGCGGTCGAGCTTGGCGTTGAGCACGAGGATTTTATGACGGACATTTTTGCCAGCGATGGCCTTGCCCACGCCATTCAGTACAAGGCTAGGCACAATGCTAGTAAAGAGACTTCCGATGCTGTAGATTACTGTGGTGGAAGTCCTAACTGCCTCCAGCACTTTGGGGTTGGCCAATGGCCAGATCTCGTGTCCGTACGGGTTGATGTACCAGAGACGTTCGATGCGTGCTGGTAGATCCTCCTCGTCGTCTTTGCTAAAGGTAATTTGACGCTGACGGAGGGCCGGCAAGCTGCCAGGGAGGTTGGCGTCTTCGATACGGTCGTGATCTACGGTACTCAGGGCCGGGGCAACCAACGTGGTGTCAGGCAGCGCAGTGGGGGCGGATGGATGGCTGATATTGACTTGGCCTGTAATGCAATCGCCGTTGGCAAGACCGGCCGAAATGTGGTGGGTGAAGTTAGAGTTGATCGCCGGGAGGACTGAAACAGAACGAGGGATGGAACATATAACAGAAAGGAGATAGATGGCCGATTCAAGAGAACCCGAGAAGATGCGGGCTCTGTCAAAACCCCGTTAGATTCGCAGTCTGTCAACACCACACAAAAGGGCAGCACACCCACCCGGTGAGGAACATATTGCCAACACTAGCTCTCGAAAAGTCGAAGGTCGAGTTTGGCCTCGCCCGCTTTACAATCTCGAGATTCAGCGTGTTGAGAATAGAGCGGATGAGCTCCCGCTTAGGACTCGATACGAAGCTCCAGAGCAAGTGTCTCGACTCGACAATATCTAACCACTCCATCCGCGCCCGGGCGGGATCCGAGGGGAGACGGTGTTCGAACAAACCCCTAAGCGCCGACATCTCTTTGTCGTCTTCGTGGCTCTGATCGTTTTCTCTGGTGGGGATAAGCCGAACAAGACGGCCTTGAGTTTGTGACACGTCATACCGCCAACCTCAGCATTCAAGAACCACGGGCCGCCAGCAAGGGAGAAAAACATACTGCGAATGTCACCGACACCTAATTAACTTACATCAGAATCACTCCCTTGTAATTATCAAGAGAAAACTCACTCGGCCCGCCAATGACTCGAATCAGCTCCGACGAGCTTCCGCCGTTATCGCTGATCGGAATGACATAATTCAGCTGCCGTCCTTTCTTCTCGACAATTCGATTAAAGACGCTGACGAGACTGTTTGCAGCCGTGCCTGTCAGAGAAACCGTTCGTGTTAGCCGATCCACGGAGAAGAGGGAGACATGTGCCTGCGTGCCTCCTGAAAAGACCGTGATCCCAAGCAGCGAGTCTGATGTCGAACCATTGCCGTTATTTGCCGTACGCATTCTGTTTCCTTGCCTACCCTCCAAAGCGAATGCAAATTCCCTAAGACGACCTGTTTCCAATGATGAAAATATGAGCTGCGGTAAGAGTGAAGTTGGATGTGATGTGGGAATGTGGGTCCCTTCCCTGGCAGACTGGTTTGCGACGAGCAATGGCTCTCGCCAAAGCATCAACAGCCCTAGCATTTTATATCTACACCACATGTTCATAACCTCTGAGCGGTCCCAATGGAGAAACGTGGCAACTTCGTATTTCTAATCCCATTCCCGGATTTTTGTTAGCTTGGGTCATTTACCGTAGTCACATCACGGTTTCCCGCTCTACCCCCCTTGGAAGTTGGAAGGAGTCCAAGTGCACGCCAGCAAAACCACGGTAAACATCACACCATCTGAGATTGGACCCTGAACAACCAGGCATTCTCAGCAGAGGCTGTGCCAAAAAAAAACAAAGCTTGTCATCTCCGAAGATTCAAAGCATACGCGGCCTTGTGAAACGATGTCCCATTCAAGACTTACCGAAAGCTAACCCCGGAACAGCCCACCCCAGGCGGAGATTCCCAATCTGGAAATTTACCAACATCGCCGTTCTGCATCTCACACTTCCTTTGAAGACATCACGCAGTCTAGTTACTTCAAACCTCTTTTTTTTTTTTTTCACTCGACACAACCATCAACTAGCTATGTCAACCCTCACCCCGGCCAATGCTCTATGTACAATGCCAAACCAGACCAAACCCACAAGCGTCGGCAATAACAATGACACATCAACCCAGCCGATACAGGTAACAAGAGAAAGAGAGAAACCACCAGCCCATGACGTACAAGGCCAGCGCCTCCCTCCCTGTCTCTGACTCTCTCTCTCTCTTCCTCTCGACTGACAGCAAGGTAAGCAGGAATGTAGAATTGGCAAGAATAAAGGACAAGAACATGGGTCGCGACACAGCGTAAGGGAAAATGTACGTAACTATGTTATCTTTCAGTCTGGGCCTCTGCTTCTCCGAAACGCCCAGCGCCATGCACAGAAAAAGCAAGAAATCAACACAAACCAAAGTGGAGAAGAGAAGAGAAGCAACATTTGGACATGAAGAACTGCGAGGAAACAATAAGGACATGAAAATCATTAATAACGCCCAGGACCACAAAAACATTAATTAAGACATCCGACAACCACAAGCATTCGTCAGCCACGTGCCTTGCAGATAGCACCTTCCAAACCACCCACAGTTTCAGTCTCCAAAGCAACAGTGCAGAGCACCCGTCCGCTTTTCGAACGAATCAGGAAACAAAAGAATGAAAGCCATCAGTGGAAAACGAAGATGCACAGAGTGGTTGAAACATTGAGCGAACAAGCCGATATAAAACGAAAGGAGAGAGAGTGCGTGCCCTACATGCTACCGGGGAAACAACATAACAGCAGGGACCGTGGAGGAAACAATCTCAAAGTGTCGTTCGTGAAAAAATGCATGTGGAGCTTGGCATGTCATACCAAACCGCTGCCTCGTCTTGCCCCTCTGAATCAAGTCAACCCCACGATTGGTTGTAATAGGTTGAGAAACCATCGTCCCTGTGTAGCACATCCTCCTCCTCCATCCCTGTCCTGGTCTTGGGAGAGGCTGCAAAAATAATCGGCTGAACCTCCCTTCCTATTTCTCTCCTATCCCATGCCTACTAAATCCACCGACCACCCTTTCCGTACTTTCCCCCCGAGTGCCTAAAGCATCTCTCGATTTTTTTCGCCTTCCAGTTTTCCCAATGTGTGCCCTCGAATTGCCGAAAACACGATTATGATGGCCCTGCTACTCTACCTAGGAGAAGCAGCAGCAGCGGGGTAAGAGATCCGCCACCAAAATTGATGGACTGGGGCTGAATGGTGCCGGGGGCAGAATTGGTGACGAGTGCGAGCGAAGCGTAAAACTAAGTGAACAGCTCGTTACCGAGCCAAGCGTCTTAGGTCCCCGGTCTACACCACACCAGAGTAACGTAAGATGGGCAAGATAAGGGGCAATATTGAAGCCAACTGAGAAACTTAGTTCGCAAGATGCGAATCGATTAAAGAGTAATGATGTAGTCGCGAATCGGGAGCCTTGAATCAGAGCCCCCGTGACTCCGCTCTCGTCTCTTCCAGGTTGATGTAACCCCATGGCACCAAATCCTGGTCATGGTCATACACAGATGGTTGAGAAGGGGTTCCCTTCCAACAACCCATACTAGGGGGTGTAATAAACCATTCCGGGGGTGGGCTGCTGGTAGTAGAATGTATCGGGACTCGGAGTGACGACACCGCCCATACCGACCATACCAGGATTATATGACTGTGCGGGGGTGTATGATGGGAGGCCGGACATAGCAGGAAGTTGATTTGGGTCGTAGAAATAATACGTCCCATTCATCTCCTGGACGATTAGACCTTGAGCAGAACCCCCCTGCCCATTGCCATGTGCGGCTTGCGCGTCATTCTGGGGTCCTGGGTTGTAGGCTACCGGCTGTGTTTGCTGGGATGAAGGAACAAATGCCGGGGCACTTGCGTTTGGAGGCATGACGGACCCGTATTGTTGAGGATAATAATATCCGGGTTGCTGTGGCTGTTGCATTGGCTGCTGTTGCATTGGCTGCATCATTGAATAAGGCTGGCCGTAAAATCCCGGTTGATGGGGGTAAACGTTGGGTTGAAATGGCGCCGCATGGATAGCGCGCTCTGGAATCTGTGAAAGTGGCCCGGGAGTGCCCGAATGCTGAGACTGAAAGGATAGGTGCCTCGCATGAGCTCCATGGGAATAAGGACTCGGTAGTTGCGGAACTTGATGATGAAACGCTTGCTGGTAAGGAGGCGGCGCGTGAATCGCCTGTTGAACCGGGGACTCGATATTCTCGACCGAGACAGTCTTCTGTGGACGAGGCTGGTGCATGGGGATTGAGTTGGGCCTGTTTTCTTGGAACGTAGGCTTATCGGGAAGCGGGTGAGTCTGAGGCTGTGGGAGATCGTTAATCGACGAATCCAAGACGGCCACAGGCCTACCCGAAGCACCAGGAGGCGTTGGCATCGGCAGAGAAGCAAGTTGCGGCTGGGTGAGTGGGGGAAGTCGAACGACAGGCCGGTTGTTATCTAACGGGAGCGGGGGTCTCGAGATTGCTGAACCGGTGGGCGAGAGCAAGAACTCACGGCCCATCTCCGGTGCGATCGATGAACGCCGACTGAGTGCAATACTGGGAGAGTAGGCACTACCGTAGTAACTCCCGTAAACACTGGTTCTCCTCGAAAATGGTCCGACTGATCCCATAGTAGATCGAGGGCCGCCCTTGCCCCGAACCCGCTGCTGGTTGGGCCGCATTGCCCGAGGGATGAAGATGAATGATCTGTCATTTGCAGGGTAGATATATCGCGGCATTAAAGGTGCCTGATGTTCCGGAATGGATATGCGGACGGGCTTATCTCGACGAAGGGGCGGCCGGTGATCTGGGAGCTTGGTATACTGTTTGAGGGGGATACCGGGGAACGTTTTGGGCGCGGCGAGCACAGGTGGCATGTACACTCTAACCGTGACATTGGCGGTATGTCGCTCGGTGGACATGGCCCGGTTGATCGGTGTCTTGCTCTGTGACGCAGTTGGCACAATGCCGTTACCATTTAGTGGGCCCTCCTGGTTGGTAGGGTATCGCTGCGGTTGACGTTGCGGCGGGGGCTCGATGACGGCTTCGTGCATATCATGCGACCAAGGTCCAGAGGTGGTTGGGTCAGGAACGTTGTGGAGGTGGCTAGGATCCGTGTCAGCACGAAGCAAAGGTGAGGAGGGTAAGAGTCCGGGGCAACATACTTGACAGGCAGGAACGGGGCAGCGAAAGCACCCCTTCCTCGGCCACGAGCCCCGCGAGGGAACGGTCGGAAACCGTTCGATGAAGGACCTGGGTGACGATGATCGTGCAAGAAGAAGGCCCCCCTGTTGGGCACAAAAGTTGGGTCCTCATCCCGTTTCCGCCGATATTCCTCATGTTCCCGACGCTTGAGCTCCTGTATGGGAACCCGCCCCTGCTGCCTCGGGGCTGGACTGGAGCTTACAACAATGGGGGCTGCCTCCCTAGGTGCAGCCCCGCGTTGCACGTCATCAAAGTTGAGTTCTTGCGCCGTGTCGTCCTTGTCGGTGAGCGAGAGACCTTGTAGCATGATCTCGTTGTCGGTCACGGCCTTTTCAACCTGCTTGAACAAGGACTTCTCCGCTGTCTGCCCACCAGGCTTGCGTCGAAATCCGGGCTTCGCGCTCCCGTTCCCCACCGACTTCTGGGCATTGTGTGAGGTGGGCGATATCTCATCGACATTGCTTGTATCGCTGTCATCAGCCTGATCGTGCTCATCACTGACGATGGAGCCGTCTGTCAGTGAGTCGTCGTCCAGGTCTAGGGCTTCCGGGCCGCCTTCCTCCTCGCCCTCATCCTCGACCCGGCGGCGGTGGCCGATGGTCTTTCTGCGTCGGGGCCCAGCGGCAGCCATTGTGCTAGGGCAGAGCGGTTCGGCGGCAGGGAGATGGGTCGGTGCGGCGGAGGGGAAGGGTGCAGGGAGCTGCGATGACAACGGGTCCACGGGACCATGCGTAGGTGGCGGTGGATAGGGTTGGACGTCTGTGGACTTGCTTTGGGTTTCAGCCTTGGTGGAAGGCGTCTGAACGAACTCGTCAACAGCCAGACCCGCACTGCGGCGTAAAACCTGAGGATGAAGCTGGAACAAACTGAGCACAAAATAATCGAGGGAGAGAGGCTGCAGGCCGCGGAGCCGGCGTGTTTAGGGAAACAGCCAGAATGCGGCTTTGATGGACGTGGAAATGCTGAGCGGCCAGGACCACGCAGGGCAGTCCCAAGTTCAGACTGGAGCGGCGGGTGCCGCAAGAAACGGCGAAGGCAAAAAAAAAAACAGAAGACCGCAGCAGCGAATTGGCTCGTCCAGCACCCGCCCGACAGCGCCTGACAGGTGTCTGCGAAGAATGGTTTGGCAGCGAGGTGGGCCGCAGTGGATTCGTGGGGTCGGGCAGGCTCGACGGGAGTTGCGGATGCTGTTGTTTGTTGCGCGATTGGGGTGGATGGCGATGAAGAGCTCGGATTGGAAGGCAGAGAGCAGCGGCAGGCACTTCGATGTCGGATCGTGCTGGGAATTTTTTTTCTTGATCGAACAGGGCCGTCTGAGTGGCTCGTCATCGCGGCCTGGCCCGTTCTCGCTCGCTCACCAACTAAAACGCGACCACGGGCAGTAACCTGCTGTCAAAGAGTACTCTGGGGTCCCTGACAGCCCACGGGCCACAGCAGCATCAGCTTCAATCCAGCTTGTTAGCGACAAACAGGCCCTTTTTGGGGCTTCACCTCATCATGAAGACTCTTTTCCCATTGCATTACACATATTTTCCAGTCATCACGACGCGGCCTGCCGCACGGCCGATGATGCAGAGTGGTCTTGGCCTCGCTGCCGGCCCATCTCTGACTGGGCCTTTGTTCGTTCCTGTTTCACCACAAGCCGCGTCTCGCGTTGCCAGATAACTATCAAATTGGGTTCAGGTAAAGCACTGCTGGGCGCAGCCAGTCAACAAGCCAGCAGAGGCACAGAGTCACAACAAACCTGGAACGTCATTTTCGTTTTCTCAACGTAAAACACCATCGTCCGATGTCACACTACTGACTGTTAAGAGTCATTGTTTGCCACCGGAGTTGTTTTCCGGCTGTTACTTATTATTAACTTAAACCCATCTACCAAAGAGCATCGTGAGCTTGATGCAATATACATCTGTATTCTCCATTTTTTTTGTCCGACAGAGATCACGTAAATCTTAGGGAACAGTCTCATCTGTCCATCTGTCGATGCACGACCGCCTCGAAAGCTGGCGCATCACCCACTGAGGGGACAGATTTAGATTTAGGCTTCACGCCGAGCGTAGTTCTTTTGGGGGGCATTGGTGTTGGACCATCCCCAAAGCCTTATATTGGCAGGACTGGAGCTTTCGTAGTCTTGTCTCCCCATACTAACAACCACTTGGTGGAGCCTGGTCAGGCAGGCAGATGGAGCTCTCAACCAACGTGTCATGGAGAGCACAGAGTGTGTGTGGTAATGGATTGGGCTCGGCATGGAGGTTCTACCAGAAAACCTGATGATGCTGTCACGTGGTCTCATGTTTACATGAATCCTGCCTTTCGTCAGATTCGGTTGGATTTGGCTGGATGTTAACTCGAATTATTAAACCAGCTAACCCAGTTCTTTTCATCCGTCATTGTTGTCGTATTTCTGGCATGTGATCCGTTTTAGTTTTCACCTTCCCTTGAGTGAATTACTAGAGTACACATGCTGCGGGGAACTTGACTCCCAGAAGTCGCCCTATTCTTTGATTTATTACACTATGTCCGACCATGTCGACCTACTGGTCGGCAGCCGATGCAGCGAGTAACGGAAAATGAGAACTTTTAACTCACGATTTATTTGCCGCGTCGCCCAGCCACATCATGGATGCAAAGCATTGTAACTTCGGGGCAGGTTTACCAACAGCATGGTCTCTCCACATCTCTGCAGTTGAACTGGCGACCTCCCATACTCACCCAGCCACGCCACTTCATGGCTGACCTATAGTTAAGTGGGTGTTTCTCGAGGAATTTATGAGTTTGGATAGCCTCGAAGAGTTTATGAGTTTGGATAGGCTTCGTAGCTAGGTTTCTTTCGTGCCCAGCGGATGACGAACATAGTTGCTTGGGACAATTGCAACGTACACATCCATGCGCATGATACGAAGTTGGGGACAGGAGTAAAATGAGTCTAAGGTAATTCAATGCTTGGTAAAGTCCGACAAGTGGAGTAGAACAGCCTATACGGAAACCAGCTTCATGCACTAATGCATCCTCGCCCATGCTCCTACGCTTCATCAAACCCCAGTACGATATTCTTAAGCCTCATCATGGACCTTCTTGCTCACACTCGATGTAGGAGGAGGCGGTGTAAGGCTCTGTGTAGCCTCAATCTTGGGCACAGCGCCGAATCTGTTGAGGCCTTGGTCCCAGATCTGTCCGCATGCGTTAACCGCAGCACAAAGAAATAGAGGAGAGTACCTACAGCGTATACGGACTTCAGGAACGCGTCACCAAGGATATCGAAGGGGTTCTCGCCTCGGGATTGGACGCCTCCATACCAATTCTGATCGTCGGCAGGGGCAAAGAGGATATCTTCCTTCTGAACGAGGAACAGTTTACCCCCAACAGCGATGTGGAAATCAGGCAGGTCACTTGCCTTGACCTTGGTGGGTACCAAGTAGCCTTGATATTTCTCGCTGTAGGCCGAGCCCGGGATTTGGGCATACAGGGCATCACAAACCTCATCCGAAACGAGAGCCAGCGTCGTTCCGGTGTCAGCAATCGCCTTGTTCATGGGAACAGAGATCTTTCTGTCGTTGATGGTGAAAGTCTCGCTCGGGAACATCCAAAAGCCATCGGTATTGTCGATGTCAACCCATGAGATCTCTTCCCCCAAGCTTTTGACAAGATCCTCGTCAATCCACCCAAAAGTGTAGAACGACTGCGGGCGTTCATCCCGATCGCTATAAAAGCACGAAGTGAACAGTTCGGCCTCCTTGGGGATGTCTGACTGATTGATCATGTTCGTTACCGGACCCGGCTGGGGGTCAGGTTTTCCCTTTGTTGTGACGGTGTTGATCTTGGGGAACGCAAGACCGAGTAGCCCGTCTCCCGAGCCCTGAGAGAACTGATCAGACATTTGCCTGGCGAGCTCAACCGTCTGGTCTTTGATCGTCAAGCCGCCAATATGAACAATATCCATGCCAACATCACCAGATGCGGAGCTCCCATCTCCATAGCTGATCTTCCAGGCCATGTCCGGGGCGCTCTTGAAAGTCGTTGACTTTTGGGGGTTGAACTCTCTGTGGCCGGAGAAAAAGTTGAGTCGGGATTCCGCACAGCGAACCTATTGCAATCTTTGGTTAACCAGGATGCTGAGCACAAAATTTGGTAACACTTACCCAGAGATCAGAAGATCCGGTGTCAAAGTCCAACATCACCTTTTGAGGGGGGGTACCAATTGCGATCTGACACAGGTACATGGAATCATTCTGCTGGTCTTCTGCAGTAACAGAAGCGGAGTATCCGTTGTTACCTCTCTTGATGAGTGCCGAATGAGTACGCGGTCTGCCACCTTCGGGGGCAGCAGCCTGGTTGACGGTGTATTTGTGCACATAGGGGCCGGGCTTTGTGGGTTGGAAGCCAAACCTGTTCATCAGATAGACATAGGATTTGGTGCCATGGCGTTGGTACTTTTCGTTGTGAACGGCCTTGATCTTCTGCAGACCCAACTCCTGGCGAAGTTTGGCTTGAACTCTGAAAATAGATTCCATGACGGGCGAGGCCTCAGGAAGAAACACGCCAAGGGGCTGTGTTTAGATGATGAGAACCGGCAGGAAGTTGAGAAATGGCGAGTGTGTAGAGACGTCCTCTTAGGGAGGCTGCAAGACAAAAGTGAAGAAGTGGATGTTGGTAAGGAGAAAAAAAGGATGTGTGTTCGCGGGAGGGAAACATGCTAGGTCGGCCTGTGGATTTATATCCAAAGTAGAAAGAACGATGCACCAAGACTCTCAATCATCGTCGGTTCCGTTGTCGTTCGATATGGCCCATATCTGACCGAGCACGCTTCCAGGCAGGAACGATTTATGGCAAGGTGGGAAGCGTGCAATGCGATGTCTCGGCAATAATCACGGCCGGAAGGCGCGAGTTTGAGAGGACAATGTGATGCAATCGCCGTCATACAAAGGACAGAACTCCTTCCTACGGGAAAGCTGTGATTGTTCTCCAAGGAGATGTATTTCGGTCCGATCTGTATCACGGCCTCGGAGAGAAATGTTTCAGGGGCCACTAACCTAGATGGCTGCCTCATATCGATTTACCAAGTTCGCAGATCCCTTGGTAAGATGACACACGAGTCCTGGTTTCAATGACAAAGCAATGGCCAAGGGAAGAGGCTACGTAGGTTATAGATAGGTACGAAAAGGTTCAGCAGGGTAGCGGGCGGTTGTGCACAATGATCAATGACAGCTATCAACATCGTGCATGATGTAGTGGTTGACGGGTCGGTTTGGCCAGGACAACAAAATTGGCCAGGTCGCTCGCGAGCCTAGCTCCGTTTCTGAACGCAAGTTAGTTCTTGGAGCATAGTTACGCCACGTTGCCTGATAAACGGAAGCGTCGAGCACTCGACCCGCAGAAAGAGGCTTTGGGTGGGATTTTGAATGGTGCTGTGGGTGTACTCGTTGGAGCAAGTTCGACGTGGACAAGACCGGGGCCGTGCGGTCGGTTGGCTGAGATCTTTCCACCCGTCTGCCTGGGATACAGTGGGCTCATGATACGGTTACTTCTAAATGCGCACCTGGACTTCTCCCCCTTTTCCCCAGCTGCAACTGCTTCGGAAGTTCTAGGCCCCTTATATCCACTTGCTTAGGCCCTGGCACAGGATGCTCAGCGAAAGTCCAGCCAGACTTAAGATTCCGTCCTGGTCTCTCTTTTACAACGCAAATATGAGACGGCCGAGTTGTCCTCATGTCTCAGGAGATCAGGTTAGATCAGCTTGATCCTCCCGAAGAAGAATCCACGGACACCGTTACTAAGCCAGCACTCTTCGCCGTCCATCAAAGACTCGGCTGGAATCACGCTTTCGATGGCAAGGTTCCTGTGTGACAATGTCAAACGGCGTCTATCTTGAAGCCCCGATGAGAATTACTTGCCTTTCCAAAGCCCATCGCCTACTCGTGCCGTCTTGACCACCACTTCCGTTGCGAGGGCTGTATTCCTTGCTCACAGTAGGGGTGATCCATTTCCCGTTTCTCCAGAAATACGGAGTGGCTATCGAGCCCTCCATGACGGATTGATCTGCTTCATTCAATATGAGAACCTCCTTCCGATCCGGTAGGGCGATACGCGCCCTTTCTCTTGCTTTGTCGTACATCTCGCGCTTCGTAGTCTTGAAGTGCGTGAATTCGGAGCGAACAGTTCCGAGGTCAGCAATTACAATTTCGTATTCGGGAGTCTTCGAGGGAAGATGCTCATTGCCATCATCTGAGCCCGACCCAGAACGCGGCAGCTGCATGGGGAACAGATTCGAAAGCGGGGTCACCGGTACTCGGCCTGAGGTTATCCCCATCTCGCCATTCTTGGAGATAGTCACCCTCACTCTCATGGGCCCATCTTGATCTTCAGCTGCTATGTTCTGCAAAATGAATGCGGCTAGCATTTCAAGACCTGCATTGCCGCTGAGAGCTGTCACAGCAGCCTCCCAGCCCCAATGTGTGGCTGCTCTCAACATCCGATCTCGGTGGAAGTCCAGCATATAGAGCGGGGATCGGTTTTTGTGATTCCACGATGCATGGCTGAGGCTGCTATCCGGAATCTGAACCAGTGTGGGATCATAGCGCAACGAGGTAAATATTTGGAACTCGGTCGACATGGTGACTGTGCTGGTTGATCAGCGGTGGATAAAGTTTGTGGAATGACGTGCCTCGCACGTGAAGTCTGGGTGGGTCCATGGGTTGTCGGCTTGGCTGTCGTAACCAGCGGAGCCTGGTCGGCTTTGCGCCTGAGGCAGCAGGGTCGACTCAAAGCAGGGGCACCCACTGCAGAGCAAACGCGCTAAGCTAATTTTTTTTTGGTTTCGCGAGAGCTTTACAAACCTGGACTGCGGGCCTTTCTGCTTCGCTGTATAGCAGTATATCACACGGAGGCCATACTGCAGTCAATTGGTTTAATTCTCCTCACATTCTTCTTTCTACTGGAATAGTTCTCTTCTTTTCTTTTCTATACGGCCATTCAACACTTGCTCCGAAGTAATCATCGCAGCCATGGCACCTGCTGCATTTCCTACAATTCCCGAGGCGAGCACAGTGACGGTACCTGCCGACTCGTCGCTGTGGGACCGCATCTCGAACTGGGTATCAGAGAACAAGGCCGTTGTATATACCATCGCGGGTGTAGCTGTCGTTATTACAGGTGCTGGTGCTGTGTACTATATTCGAAGCTCAGGGACTCAGGTCAGTTTTCCGCATACCGCGAAAGCCATCTATGCCAGGCCACGACGGCCGCCGTGCTAACTCGCATTGCCCGCTTAGGAGTCTGATAATTTACCGAAGCTCAGCAAGAAAGAGAAACGGAAACGGAAACAGGCCGAGAGGGACGCGGAAGCCGACAAGGCCGTTGCCACCGAGAAGGAAGTCACTGCAAAAGTCGCCACGCCACCAGCAGCTAAGATCGAGTCGGCTGACGAGCTCCCCGAGATTGATGAGACCACCGTTCAGCAGCTTTCACAGGCTCAGCGGAAGGAGTATGCAGCCAAGCTCAAGGAGGCGGGCAACAAAGCATATGGCGACAGAAACTTTCCCAAGGCAATTGAGCTCTATTCGAAGGCCATCATCTGTAAGCCGGACCCGGTTTACTACTCCAACCGGGCTGCATGCTACAATGCGCAAAGTGATTGGGAGAAGGTTGTCGAAGATACCACAGCGGCTCTCACCCTCGACCCGGAGTACATCAAGGCCCTCAACCGTCGTGCCAACGCTTACGACCACCTGGGCAAGTTTAGTGAGGCGCTCCTGGACTATACCGCTAGCTGCATCATCGATGGGTTCCGGAATGAGCAAAGCGCACAATCGGTCGAGCGACTGTTGAAGAAATTCGCCGAATCCAAGGCCAAGGAGATCCTTGCGACCAAGCAAGCGAAACTTCCCAGCGCCACCTTTGTGAGCAACTATCTGCAGAGTTTCCGCTCAAAGCCTCGTCCGGAGGGTCTGGAAGACACGGCAGACCTTTCTGAGGAGACCGGAAAGGGCCAACTACAGCTTGGCCTGAAGCACTTGGAGAATCAGGCCGGCACTGCCTATGAACAGGCCGCAGCGGCTTTCGAGAAGGCCCTCGAGCTTGGCGATCTGGAAGGTTACGAGGCTTTCGCATACAACATGCGGGGGACATTCCGCTGCCTTAAGGGCAAGCACGAAGATGCTCTTGCCGACCTCACTCGTAGCATCGAGCTCGACCCATCCATGACCCAGAGCTATATCAAGCGTGCGAGTATGAATCTTGAGCTAGGTAAGACGAGGTCCTCTACCTGCTGTAGCTTCTGCTGATGAACAATTCGTAGGTTCCCCCGACAAGGCGGAGGAGGATTTCGTCAAGGCACTCGAACAAAACTCAGAGGACCCGGACATCTACTATCACCGGGCTCAATTGCATTTCATCAAAGGAGAGTTTGCCGACGCTGCTAAAGACTATCAGAAGTCCATTGATCTTGACCGAGAATTCATTTTCTCCCACATCCAGCTGGGTGTGACGCAGTACAAGATGGGTTCTATCGCCTCATCCATGGCGACTTTCCGCCGCTGCATGAAGACGTTCGAGAAGACCCCGGATGTCTACAACTACTACGGAGAGCTATTGCTGGACCAGAATAAGTTTCAGGAAGCCATTGAAAAGTTTGACTCAGCCATAGAGCTGGAGAAGCAAACGAAGCCTATGAGTATGAATGTTCTTCCGCTGATCAACAAGTCACTTGCGTTGTTCCAATGGAAACAGGACTTTGAAGAGTCGGAAAAGCTCTGCGAGAAGGCATTGATCAGTATGTAACCTGGAATGTTTGTGAGGCTTGGTTACTGACATAGTCTCCGCAGTTGATCCGGAGTGTGATATCGCTGTTGCAACAATGGCGCAGCTGCTCCTCCAACAGGGCAAGGTAACAGACGCACTGAAGTATTTCCAACGCGCTGCCGAGCTTGCGAGAACCGAAGGGGAGCTCGTAAACGCATTGTCATACGCGGAAGCTACCCGCACGCAGATCCAGGTACAGGAGAAGTACCCTCAACTCGCGAACAAATTGGCCGGTTTGGGGGGCCCAGTTCTTCGGTAGAGTGACTGGCTACGCCGAACGAGTCCATCAAGGAGAAGCAGAGAATATACATGGAAATGGGCGTTTTAGCAGGGAAAATGCCGAACCGCGTATAGTGTATGATATGAGAGTGGTCTAGTTGACGAGAGCTCTCGGTTTGGGTCGTGGTTGGGAACATACAAGTGTACATAAGTATTATAATACGATAGCGTTCTTCATCCTCTTTCTCTCTGTATGGGCTATCCGGTTTTACTCTGGAATCTGCTCTGTGCATGGTCTGCTATCCTATCCTGTACTGGGACTCGGACTAGGGTGTACATCGCACAACCACCACTAAACGTCGTTTCTTGACCGCAGTTGACCATCATTTGATGTCGGGATCTGGTGCACAATGCTCGAAGTGCACCCACGATCACACCACAGTTTGTAAAGCACACAGGACAGGATAAAGCATATTAGCAGAGAAAACCGCCATGTATATACACATACAGAACGAAATATGACTAGACAGGGCTGCGCAGAATGCCCGAAAACTATAAGAAAACTAACAGGCTGTCATTTTACGCGGTCAAACACTCTCCCTCTTCGTCTTCCTACACCGCCTTCGCTCCATTGGGCTCCTTTCCCTGCTCCTCCTGCTCTTCTCGAAAGAACTTCATTACCTACTAAAATAGGGGGAGTTGACGTACAAGAGAATAAAAACCAAGTCATAGAAGTGAAACATTGCTGGGTGTTCGGTTATCTCGCAACTTATCTGCTAGTTGTGCGAAACAACGATGGAGAAAGTTAGACGTCTTTGGTGGAAGGCACGTTCCCTCCTTGTGCTGGCCTTTCCCAAGGTTCTTAACCGTTCTGTTATCAGTGGGAGCTGGTCCCCTGGGAGTCGCGATCGTCAGGTGACCTTCTAGCTTATTGCCCCGTAGCAGTCTCAGAGCCCTTCTTGGTCAGATAGATGCCAAGGCCAACGCCGAGGGCAATGGCAATGACAATAAGTACGACAACGAGAAGACACCACCACTTGAGCTTGCGGCGGCGGCGGGCCGAGTCAATACCCTTGTCGATCTGCTGGTTGGCCTGGACTAGGTCTTGTTTGGTCTGCTCAGCCATCTGGGAAACGTTCTCAACAACGGGCTCCTGCAGCGCGAGCTGGGTCTCGAGACCCTGGAACAAGTCGACTAGTTCCTCCAGCGTGCGGCGGATCTTCTCCATGTCATTGTGCTGGGCGCGAACGTTACCAAGGACGGCTGAGGCCTGGCCTGAGCGGTTGGATTTGAGCTAGTGCAGCGTGGTCAGCGGGAAGAGTTTTCGCATTATACCGGCGAACATACCGCAGTCTGGAAAATACCCTCATTGCCCCAGTCGGCGTCGGCCGCTTGCCGCACCTCGTCCTCGGTGGCCTGGGGGTTAATGATGCGGTACTGGCGGGCAATCTGCTCGCGGTAGCGCTCCTTATACTGCTGCTCCTCCTGGATGAACTTCTGAATGGCCGTCTTGAACTCGTTGTTGATGATCTCATACTGGCGCTTCTTCAAACCGAAGCTGCCGTCTGTCGTGCGCTCGGCATCACCCTTGAGTTGGGAAATCTGACTGCGAATCGATGTGTTCCTCAGTTGTGTCTGCGCTACGAGCTCTTCGAGTTGGCGCTGCGCGGATCCGTCATTGCTGGTCAATGCCCGCTGATGCAGTGTCGCAATGTTCTGGATGTTCGTCCCCAGTTCCTGGATTTCGCTGCGTATTGTTGACACCCGCGACAGAAAGTCACCCTGCGAGAGAACGTGGCCTGTCGGTTGCTGTGGTTGATCATAATCCGGTTGTCCGTACGAGTGCATTTCATGCTGCTCCTGTGAGACCGATTCTTTGTTAGCCGTCATTTCCGCATCGCATCGTGTGTAATCGCGGCTCCAAATCCTGAGCTGGCTCGTCTGCGCAGCCTCGTAACCCAAGCCGCGAGTAAGGTTCAGGGCCATCGATGACGCAAGTCAAGAGAGGGAACGCACCGGTTGACCGTAGCCATAGCCAGCCTCCGCCGACGGAGCCTGGTTATAGGGGTTATAAGACATTACGGCCGCTAGGCGTGTACAATTGATGGTTCTCAGAATCGGCTTCTCGGTGTTGTTCTGGTGTTTTTTTTTCTGGTGGATGACACGGGGTCGCAGCGGTTGTTGGTCCTTTCAGCTCTCGTGTCTTGGCGGGGCTAGCCACCACGGTTGTAATCCTGAATCCCGGAAGGTAGGCGCTGTTCTGGCCAATTGTGGTCCTGGCGATGAGATTTCCGGCCCACTGAAAATTCACTGGGCGGCCGCTGAACGGTTCGATGCACACTCCTGTTTTTAAGCTCCAAGCCTAGGGTAGATCTTTCGTATTTGTCTCGTCAATCAGGCTTCGGAATGCCACTATACTTTATACTTAGATCAGGCAGTCCGGGAATTTCGCAGTCTGAAGCCGAATAAATCGGGTTAAAGAAAGTCAAATGACGAGACTGGCTTGAGGTTTAGTTACACCGGCTACCAGCAATCACCGGAAAGCTATTGAACGGCTGTGCAAGGGCAGCCTTTCCTATCCCGCTACACCCAGCTTGGCAATAAAAGCTGTGACCGGCCCTAGGTTGCGCGTCGGGAGAGCTGTGCTTGTTGTAACCATGTACTTTTCTCAGCCCTCACTCACTGATCGACCCCTGAGCAGCTCGGTGATGGCGTAACCGTTGAGGCCGTGGCTTAGGGCCATTTGTTTCCACTGATAATGATACCTCGGTAAACCTCTTTTTTTCCCCCCTCTTTCCTGATCGTAGTGTATGGCGTGTAGCATCTATCCCCAGCATACGGAATGTCACAGATCCGATGCCGCCCTTTGAGAACATCTCGCGACCCAAATAAATTGGCGCCTTATTTGCTGTAAGAGTGGACTATCCATCTTGGGTATCTTATTTTATACTGCTGAATTCCCTGCCAGCATCTCGATTCTCATGCTCCTCCCAAGTTCATTTTCCCACTCCATTTCATCACCATTCATGTCAACCTGTACCGATATACAGCCAGGCTAACAGACCAATGATTCTTCCCAGACTCTGGCGTACGGCTCAAATACCCTTGCCCCTCACTTACAATAGGCCCGGTGGCCATTGGTGCTGCTGGTCTGAGTGGTCCGCCCGATCAAGCATTCTCTGCCTCTGCGACACATCAGAGCGATGGAGCGAGTAAAATACTGACCGCAGCCAAACAGACATGCTCAGAAATAGTTTTTCTTTTTGCTTGTACGTGTGTACTGAGTCAGATTCCACTCCATATCTGGGTCCTTTTGGTCAAGAGTGCCCATTGTGATGGAGAAGGGCCGCATGGTAAACCGTGGCCCAACTTCACTAAGTTCCACACTGTCGTAGCCTGTTCGGACATAAACGTGATGCCGAACTTCAATACAATCATCTTGATTGACAAATGTGATGATACGGTTGCCTTCATTCTTGTTGGCTGTTGCATCCCGGGGCGGGAAGAGATGTTTGAGAATCGTCACAACCCGTTTGCCCTGTGTATTAATGTTAGGAGTCACCATCTCACCCTGAACGTAGCCGAAAGGACTTACAAGTGTCGTTGTAAAGTTCTCAAAGATGAGGTGAGGGTACGATTCGCTGACAGTGCCTTTTATGGAACGGGGAATGTCGGCACGCAAGACAACATTGTGCAAAGAAGCCATTAGGGTTGGGCCATGGGGCATATGACTTTGGGACGTCAGCAAGGCATGAACCAACACCACTCTGCTCCCACATACCCGATTGTAATAGCCGTTGGTGTACCGCTTTCCAAATTGTCAGTTCCCGATCAATGCCAACGCTTAGTGTGCTGGAAAGCATACCGGTGCTCGTGAAGCAGGATGACATCGCTCAAGCGCTCGCTCCGAGCTGACCGAACAAGGTCTGGGAGAATGAGGTTTCCTCGATTGAGGCGGATTCCAGTTGGGAATAGCAGCCTTATCTCCTTGGAAAAGGACATCAATCTTGAGCTGGGGTCGCGGGACGTTGTAACGAGAACTCGAGGATCTCAAAGCAGCGTTAGCGCGCAAGGTTCCGGCCTAATATTGAACCTCCCGTTAAGTGACATACCCACGACGCCCGAGAGCTCCGCATATTCGTCGTCGACATCGAGGCCCTCCCCCCCCTTGAGATCAGCCGACGCATCGTAGTCGTAGTCTTTCCTCAACTGTTTGTCGTTTGCGATTTCTGGATCTAGAGGCCTGCCGGATGCAAGACTGGCTCGAAGCTTTGCGCGTTTCTCGCTGACTTCGGCATCGCGGAGCTGAAGTGCTTTGCGGTAAAGATAATCTCGCCGCTGTCGTGCTTGCCTGCGCTATGGAGTGTGTCAGTACAGTAAAACCCTATGCTGCATTGGGGAAGCACCCACAATCATTGTAAAAGATATCTGGGCGTTGGCATCACGACGAAGTCCCTAATGGAAAAGATCTTGGCTCTCCATTCGAGATTTTGGTGGCGGCACCCTGCACGGCGATAACGTTAGCTTATCAGTGGGGGCCATTCAAAAAAAGTTACCATGCACGGACCCTGAACTTTTTTGGCCCTGTCATGCAAGTCCTCTCCGCCACATGCTGGAATTGGCAGAGGCTCTTTCAGCGGCCAAATCCAGGTTCAGTTCCACCACACTCTAGCCGAAAAATCGCAAACCACGGCGACGGCAAACGAAAACCAACACCTGATCCGAACCGTTGTCCACCACGCCAAAGCCTTCTGTGAAATCGCAGATCCCGATTTTCTGCTCCAGCGATGATGTGACCACCCGGTCATTCGGAATTCCTTCTACTTTCTCCAGTTTCCTTCGAGTGCGACAGAGCCGCATCGCGGCTGTCATATACAATTATTCTATTCACTGGGTCCTCAAGGTTAGTCACGACGGTGGCTGCTTGCCTCATTTTCCTACTCTTTAGCTTTCGCCTATGGGCTTTGGGCCTACTTTTCACCTGTTCTCAAATACCCCGCACCATATTGCCTTATCCCCCCCGCCAACCTTTCTCTCCATGTCTTGCGTCCTATTGCTAAATCATCGCGTCGCGGTCCGCAGATTCCGGTGTCCCCTCTCAATCCTTTCCCACGATGGAGGGCGCTTTCACCCACCTCGGAAACCACCTTGTTTCTGACTCGGCAGCTGCCATCAAGGCCGGTGGGTCTGACGAGCTATCCAACATCGACCCGGACGAGAGTCTCTTATACGGAGGTACCTATGGCGGACGTGCTGCTCGCGGAGGCTTTGGCCTCCCAAATGCCCGGCGCCGCCAAGATGACGACGACAATGAGACCGAGGTTTTTGACGATGACGATGATGAGAGCCTGGCAAACGTAACCATCGACGGCATAAAAAACATGAAGCTGAATGCTCCGCAGGAGGAGAAGGAGCTGCCTCCTCACGCCTGCGCGTAAGATATCTCAGGTCACTCTGCTTCGCTTCAAACTTTAAACTAACCCACTCAACAGATATTGTGGCATTCATAACCCAGCTAGTGTTGTCAAGTGCCTGGCTTGCTCCAAGTGGTTCTGCAGCGCCCGTGGCAATTTCTCCTCCTCGCATATCGTCAACCACCTGGTGCGCGCAAGGCATAAAGAGGTCCAACTCCACCCTCAATCATCCCTTGGGGACACGGTCCTCGAATGCTACAACTGTGGGACAAAAAATGTTTTCATGCTCGGTTTCATCCCTGCCAAATCTGACACGGTTGTTGTTCTGCTCTGCCGTCAGCCTTGTGCTGCAAGCACTTCGACAAAGGACATGAGTTGGGACATTTCGAGATGGCAGCCCCTTATCGAAGATCGATCCTTCCTACCCTGGCTTGTTCAACAGCCTACCGACGCCGAGCAACTCCGTGCACGACATCTCACCCCTCCACAGATAGCAAAGCTGGAAGAAATGTGGAAGGAAGTGCCAGGCGCCACGGCGGCTGATTTGGAGAAGGGTGTTGGAATCGATGATGATCCGCACCCGGTGCTCTTGAAATACGACGACCCGTACCATTACCAGAATATCTTCGGACCTCTTGTCAAGATGGAGTCAGATTACGACAAGAAGCTCAAGGAGGCCCAGTCGGAAGATGGTCTGCAGGTTCGCTGGGACTACGGCCTCAACAACAAGCACCTAGCCAGCTTCATCCTGCCCAAGATCGAGTCTGGAGATGTGAAGCTGGCTGTTGGTGACGAGATGCGACTCAAGTACAAGGGCGAACTTCGTCCGCCGTGGGAAGGTGTCGGCTACGTCATCAAAATTCCCAATAATCAGTCCGACGAGGTCACCCTTGAACTCCGGAAGTCAGCGAACGACAAGTCGGTCCCGACAGAGTGCACAATCAACTTTTCGGCTGATTACGTCTGGAAGGCCACTTCGTACGATCGAATGCAACATGCCATGAAGACCTTCGCCATTGATGAACTGAGCGTCTCTGGTTACATCTTTCACAAACTCCTTGGTCACGAGGTTGCGGTTGCCCCAATGAAGCTCCAGCTGCCTCGCAACTTCCATGTCCCTGGACTTCCGGAGCTAAATCTCAGTCAGATGAACGCCATCAAGAGTGTTCTGTCAACCCCATTGAGTCTTATCCAAGGCCCGCCAGGTACCGGAAAGACTGTCACTTCGGCCACAATTATATACCACCTCTGCAAACTCAACAGCAGCCAGGTTCTGGTTTGTGCTCCGTCAAACGTAGCCGTGGACCAACTCTGCGAGAGAGTCCACCGCACCGGTCTCAAGGTTGTCCGTCTCACTGCAAAGTCACGCGAGGATGTCGAGTCTTCCGTCAGTTTCCTTGCTCTGCATGAGCAAGTTCGCATGAATGACACGAACACTGAATTGGCAAAGCTCATGCAGCTCAAGAACGAGCAGGGCGAGCTTTCCTCACAGGATGAGAAGAAGTTCAAACAGCTGACTCGTGCCGCGGAACGCGAGATTCTCAACAACGCAGATGTGGTCTGCTGCACATGCGTTGGTGCTGGCGACCCGAGACTTGCCAAGATGAAGTTCCGCAACGTCTTAATTGACGAATCAACACAATCTGCTGAGCCGGAATGCATGATTCCCCTTGTTCTCGGATGTAAGCAGGTTGTTCTTGTCGGCGACCACAAACAACTAGGGCCCGTCATCATGAACAAAAAGGCTGCTAAAGCTGGCTTGAATCAGTCCCTGTTTGAGAGACTTGTCAAACTTGGTCTTACCCCCATCCGGCTGAATACGCAATATCGCATGCATCCTTGCCTTTCTCTGTTCCCATCCAACATGTTCTATGAAGGGTCGCTTCAAAATGGGGTTTCCGCCGGGGAACGAATCCGCCATGATGTGGACTTCCCGTGGCCTGTCGTTGAGATGCCGATGATGTTTTGGTCTAACCTGGGCAATGAAGAGATCTCGGCATCCAGTACGTCGTATCTCAACCGCACAGAGGCATCCAACGTTGAGAAGATTGTCACCCGTTTCTTCAAGGCCGGTGTCAAGCCAGGCGATATCGGTGTCATTACTCCGTACGAGGGTCAACGGAGCTATATTGTGAGCACCATGCAAAATAGCGGCACTTTCAAAAAGGAGCTCTACAGGGAGGTCGAAGTCGCCTCTGTTGATGCCTTCCAGGGTCGCGAGAAAGACTTTATCGTCCTGTCGTGTGTCCGATCCAACGAGAACCAGGGTATCGGCTTCCTTTCTGACCCCCGCCGTCTCAACGTCGCCTTGACACGAGCCAAGTACGGCCTTGTGATCATCGGAAACCCCAAGGTGTTAGCAAAACACGAACTCTGGCATAGCCTTTTAGTGCATTTCAAGGACCGCAATTGTCTTGTAGAAGGCCCTCTGACCAACCTCCAAACGTCACTTCTACAGTTCGGCCGGCCCAAGATGTCAATCCGTCCGTCGAAGCGCGACCAGACCCAGCACGTGGCTTCTGGCCACCCCAACGGTCGTTATGGTGGCATGAACGGGTCTGGCCGTGATTACGAAACGGGCTCCATGCTGTCGTACATTCCGGATGACGTCTCATCCATCCACAGCTCAACTCTTGGTGGCGCGGGTCTTGGTTCGGCATACCCCCAGATGTTCTCCAACTTCCACCCCGAGCAGTGGCCTGGTCTCCCTGGCACCCCAACGACCGGCCGCCCTGGTGCCAAGGGACGCGGGCGCGCGACCGAGAGCATTGCAGGTGAGAGCGTTGCCAACAGCGAATTCACTGATGCAAGCGCGAGTGTGATTGGCGGAAAGGGTGTTGGCCAAGGGGGTGCTAGCCTTGGTGCCGGGCTCAGCGAGGCTATTGGGTCCGCCCGCCCTGTATCATACAGCCAGAGCGATCGTCTGAAACAATATGTTGAGAGTAGCGGGCGCATGGGAGTTGGTAACGGTTTTGGCCGGCGCTACGACGACGATGAGAAGAGCGTGAGCACGTCTTTTGCTAGTCAAATCGGGTCTGGCTTCGACTGAAGCTCATGAGGAGGATTCTTTGGGTTCGATTTGCATGCTATCATCCAGCAGTAGCCACGCGGCATTGTTGTGGAGCGCAGCCCGACAACCCGAACATCGTCTGAGACACGGTTGAACCAACGACAACAGGATCCGATGTTTCCCACGTGTGCCTCGGAGGGTATGCCCGAGATGGCGCTCGTCAGAACACCGCCCCCGTCAACAGGTGGTAGCCTCTAACTTCCAGATTCGCTACTTAGAGAACGCCCCATCTTTCCACAAACGACCATGGCTTTGTTTCACGGGCCTTGCCGCTCATGACACAAAGCATTTAGTCATACCCATGGACTGACGTATCCACAATAAGGGGTCGCTCAAGATTCAGTCGAGTTGTATCATTCAACATGGAAGATGGAATGGAAATCGCCAGTACCCAGAGTGGACTACAAACAGGGCAAGGCGTGCCGTGTCCCGCGCATCGATAAAACAAAGCCAGGACCAGCTGCCCTCCTTAACCCAGTGCCGTTTTCTAGGGGGTTACTACAGGGTCAGTGGGCGGAATCCGCAAGCTAATTATTGCTCGTTCAACCGCGGGTCTCGGGCGGTGTGGGTTTGGGGCAGTTTATAACCAGCCAGTTGGGGCTGAAGCGGTTGGGTTTTCGATTCGTTGCCGACGAGATCACTCGTTTCTTGCATTGTGCGGTTGATACTTAGCTCATCGGGAGCTGATAGCAAGACAGCTGAACAACAGACTAATAGAACCTCATTTACTCAAATTCCTGTTCGTTGCTCACGATATCAGCGCTGTGAGTAGTGTAGCCTGTGTAGGGCACAAGGGACAACCAAATTTAAGTGCACTTGGTAGGAGTGCATGGCCGTCAGATCATCGGATGAAACTCTGAACCGGGGAGGTCCTTGGCGGTATCTCTGCGATTTCGTCAGAGGCGCGCTGAAAGCCGCTGTCCTTTGTTTTAGCGGAGGAGCGCTCGATATTATTGGGCGATCAGGCGCTGGACTAAACCGCCAATGGACACTTCCAGGGGCCATCAGGGTGGCGGAGCTGCCGCCCACAAACGACCAAGGGTCCAGAAGTCTCACAGTGGTGGGTGCGTGGTGCGCTCATCCAGCACAGGTGCATTTCAGGTTTTTATATTCTGATTCATCAGCCATTGGTGTCCTTGTTCTGCCTTCTTCACGTTTTCTCTTCTTCCGTTTTCTTCATCTCGCATGGAAGGTCCTTCGTTGGTTCATTCCAGCCGCGTCAGCAGCAAAATCCTCACTAGAGACGTCATTTCGACCACGAGCCAACACGCCGTCGCCCACCGCCACTAGTGTTTAAGACTAGAGTCTTTTGCTGAGGCAAACACTACGGCTTTGGTGTCTGCACCAAGAGAAACAGAGTTCACATCCGTCATGACTGCACCAGCCGAGAAATCCGCCGCAGCAGCGGAACCTACCCCGCCATCACAGGACGAGTCCCCGTCCGCTGCTCTTTCTGCCCCGCCCACTATATCAACGTCAGCAGCTCTGACAGCTCCCGCCAAGGAGACCAGGTCCGGGTTGGACACCAATCTGAGCAACAAGAAGGAGGAGCAGAAAGAGGAAGACACCGCAACCTCTACCGCTCCGGTCGTTGCAGCAGAAACAAAAGCTGCTCCCGAACCCACGAAGCCCGCGCAAACGCCGACTCCAGCTCCCGCGACCGCTTCCGACTCCACGACCTCACCAACCACCACTATCAGCACCACCACCACGCTCCCGACTGCCAAAACGGCACCTACAAAAGAAGCAGAAACGGCCGATTACGATGACAGCGTCAACCCGCCCGATTTCGAGGGCACTGTCAATACCAACAATGACCTTCCGTCCGCCGAAACAATAGCCAAGATTGCCGACTACGTGCTGCTTGACCGTGACGGGAAGACGCACACGTTCAAGAGTCTGTACTCGGGCAAGCACGCTGCGCGGCGAGTGTTGATCATTTTCGTGCGACACTTCTACTGTGGCGTACGTTTTGACCCCTGCCCTGTCTTGTCCTGCCCCCGACTTTGCAGTGCCTTTGTTCTATTGTAGAAGTATTCGATTTTTATTTGCTAACTAGTTAACTCTTTGGCTGTGCCAGAATTGCCAAGAATATCTGCGCAGCCTCTCCAGCTCCATCACCCCTGAAGCCCTGCTGCGCCTCCCCCTCTCAACTTTTATTGCCGTCGTTGGTTGTGGTGATCCGGGCCTGATTGACATGTACGCAGCGGCGACGGGGTGTCCCTTCCCCATCTACGCCGACCCGACCCGCCGAATCTATTCGGAGCTTGGCATGGTCCGCACCCTTGCTCTCGGGTCCCGCCCGGCTTACATGAACCAGGGGCTCCTCAAGTCGTCGGCCGCATCTATCGTTCAGGGGCTCAAGCAGCTGAAGACGGGTCTAGCCCTCAAGGGTGGTGACAGCCGTCAAGTGGGGGGCGAGTTCCTCTTCGAACCGATCGACCTGCAGAGTCCCGTGAACACACCTTGGGGGGAGGAAAAAGGTGTCGGGGCGTTCAGCTTTGACGCAGCTGAGACGGAGAGGAAGAAATCTTCCGAAACCAGCTTGGACGGCAAGAATGACGACGAAGGAGGCATCGAGGAAAAGCGCGTTACATGGTGCCACCGCATGAAGACAACGCGCGACCACGCGGAGATTCCCGAGCTGATGGAGGTGCTTGGCTTAGATGGGCAGGGCATGCCTATCAAGGACATGAAGCGGTGGACCAAGGCACTCGAGACGCGCAAGGGCACTGGCTTGAGCATGGCTAGCCAGATGAGCGCCATGAAAGCCCAGGCTGGGACTGTGTCCTAGGGTGACATTGTTCAACGCTGGAGTCAGAGGGGGCGAAGCCAGAGAAGTCAGGGGGAATCGAAGAGGAGGGCTTCTGAGAACGGTGCGTTCTGAGGGGTCCAACGCAAAAGCTGGACTAGGGAACTGTGCATTGTAATATGCATGCAATCATCTGGACATGGGAAGTTGAGAGCAAGCCTGGCGTTGGTGCTGCCGCTGTGCTGAGTTTGGTGTTTAGGTTATCCTTGCACGGGATTATTATAATTCTCCCCCGATATGGCGTTCTTAGCATTGAATTTTACCATGAACTGCAAAGTTGAAGTATGAAATGGCTTTTCTCATTCTCACGCAAACGGTCTTTGGATCTGAATACGAATATCGTGGCGTGGTGGTATTCTAGATTCATCTCGAACGTGATGACTAAGGCACTTTCTGCCTCTCCTCGGTCGAACCATCAAATGAACTCACTATGTGGATACGCATGCTTTCAGCATGACCGCTCTACCTTCCCTCATCAGGCCCGCCCCGGCGCGATCTTGATCTTGATGCCGTCTGCGGCGGTGGAGGCGGCTCTTGATGACTGGCTGGTTCGGGAGCTGAAGGTGACAGCGATTTCGGCGCGGACGATGCGTAACTGCCAGAGCCGGAAGCAGGCCCGGCTGTGGCGGCCACATTGGATGCGCTCGGAGAACGGTAAGAGGCCGACTCGGTGTTATCTGGCAGATTCATTATTATAAGGACACTGGCCTGGCCTTTTCTGTGGTCTGTACTCATACCAGTGCCATCATCCCCGTCCTCGGGGGCCTCGCTGTCTTCATCAGGAGATTCGGGCCAGAAGAGCTGAGCAATGACCATGGTGAACAGAATCACCCCAACGAGGAGGGGAATAAGTTGCGCTGGGGTTTGGGCGTGGCCGGTGTTGGGGATGTTGTTCCATGTAATTGTGAGCTCGATGGCAGCGATGATTATGGGCGTGACGACAAGATCGCAGGCCGTTTGCAAGTTCTTGAGGTCACTTTTTCGTTTCTCGCTGTCTCAGAGTTAGCAGTGTGGTCGCACAGAGGAGGGATCAAGGTGGGCCGGGGTTTGGTACCCTATGTTTTGAAGCCTTCGGCATCGCCTCCGTCGCCTTGCTCTTCTCGAGGATCCTCCCTCGGATGAGATGCATCCCTGTTCGGCCAGCTCCACGACAATTGTTCCCCCCATGACCGCAAACATCAGGATTGAGTTGAAAGCGCGGAAGCCAGGACTTCGCAGCTCAGCTGGCCGGAATACAAACCCGACCTGTTGCTGCAACTCACAGTATTGGCCGGTCGAGTCCTTGCCATTGTTGTGAAAGGAGGCCGACTCAACCCCTACGCACCAGAACCAGAGTTGTACAGCAATGGTGCAAGCCATCAATCCTGTCTCCAGGAAGGCAAATATGGACGGTCCCATTTCCTGCATCCGCTCTCTCAGACCTAAGTGGTAATAGTAGAATCCGCTGTCAAGTTCGGCACGGAATGCTGTTGCCACTCGCCACGTATAGTAGGGTATGCGGGCGTAGCATGCGAGCCCCGACACGAAAAGCATATCAAGGTAAACCTCGGCTGCAGATAAGCCAGCTGAGTTAGCCAGGCCGGCGATGAGCCCGAAGAATACGCTGCAAGCGAACATGAAGTGAGTTCCCAACAAGACGAGGAACATGTTAGGATCGTGAATCCATCGAGCAATCGTGAGACCAAACCAGAGGAGGTAGAAGGAGATGCGGATCCCGAGGCCGTAAAACTCGGGCTTGTCAATTATCGTGCATTGGGTAGTATTCGTCGACATCGCAGTGTGATTCAGGGGCTCGGCTGGTCCAGTGAGCAAGTGCAAAAATTCTGCCCCCTTACCAAGAGTCCTTCGCTTCCTTATTGTCTCCGCGGAGTAGAGAAGTTGTTGATTATGACATACAGCCTACCCGAGACGCCCAGTGGCAGGGATATTCTCTCCCGGTGCACCGCAACACAGCACGTGGCCGGAGGAGCAAACACCTCCGTCCGGTTCTTCTCCCGGGTTCCTCAGCCTGAGCAACCAACCCTCCGCTCCTAATAAATTATGTGACAGTGCTCTCTTCACATCTGTAACACCCCGTCAAGTAAGGAAAGGCAGACCCACTGTTGTCACACCACTCCAGAATGTCGGCACACCTAGTGCGGTAGGTCGGGAGGCTGCATCTCATACCTGTCGTTGCCGATGAAAGTTCAGTCTGTGGTTATCATTAAAGAGGTATGTGTGCCGTTGGATTCCAGATATAGGCGGGGCGGCGCACAACATCGCACAAAACTCCCAAGATGACCTTGAGCACACTCTGGCAAGCCCAGGTCCAGCTTGCCAATGGACGATCCTCAGATTTTCAGTAGCCGTGAACTGATGTAGAGTCCATGAGGTTACATGACGCCTTGTACGCTGGAGTCTGTGTCTGGCAGTGGTTCCCGTGATGCTCCTTCCCAACTTGATGAAATCGGTCTGGTGGCGTCTTTCGCCCTGCGAGTGTGCCACGAGAATGAACATCCATTCTGCAAAGAATATCGATATATAGACATCCGCCGTTGCTGAACCCAAATCTAATCCTGTACTTTGTACGGTCACGGCACAAGGCATACCCCCCGAAGTTCACAGAGGGATGGCCAAGCTCAAGAAGACGGACACGACCGGGTGCCACACTGAGAAGCCTCGGACAGACAAATATTCTCCGGCAGAGCTCTCATCTACGCAGGCAACGTTTGGTGGGAGCAGTGAGCGTCAAGAGCCGTCGCCGATTCCTGTGTTGGCCATCTCGAAGCCGACCTTGTCCCTCCGAGCAGCCTTCTTTTCACCAGCGGAGCTCCCACCCGCCGCCCGCATCTCGCCCTCAAAGACAGCCCATCAAGCAACATCAATAGCACCATTTTTCAACAACTCCAGAACGACCTTCCGTGATGGGCAGGCAACTCCTCGCTCCCCTCCCCAGGAACTGGAAAGAGTACCAACCGCTGAGCCTGACGCAAGTGATCTCATCAAGAACTTAAAGAGTGAGATATCCGGGTCCCGTTTCTTCGTCGTGGTATTTAATGGTAGCGACTAGAAAATTATCTCGACACAGCCGAAATGCTCCACGAGCGTGCCGTAATTCGACTCCGGCAAGTATATTCGGAACTATCTCGAAAACTGGTCGAGGCTCTCAGTAACGACAGTGCCGTGCTCGCCTTAGTGGAGAAACAGCACAAAACGCTCTGCAAGCCACTAGCCCAGTTCCAGATCCGCTATAGACAGCGTGACCCTGCTGATGGAAGCGTCCGTGAAGAGACCAGCACTGTCGGCGACATTGTCGCGACTGCACAGTCGAATCTGAAGGGATTTGAGGCGGACCTTAAGAGTCTGTGGTGCGAATGGGAGACTGCCCAAGCAGAGGTGGTGGCGGCTCGCTGTGAGACATTGGAAGACGAAACTGGTGGAGACGATATTCTGGAAAATAATGAACCGGAGATGGCGTATGCTGGAGATCCAGACAAAGGAAACGAAGACGAAGCCGGAAGGAAGAATGGCAACGAATGTGTTGACTCTTCCATGAATTTGGTCGACATAGAGCCATTAAACCTGGGGGAGCTAACGTTAGCCAAATTCCGTAGCCTCGTCAACCAAGAGCTCGAGGATGCCGAAAAGGCAATGGGGAAGTTATGTGACGACGCCGTGGCGAAGTTGAAGGAGATTGACGAGGTGAGTGGACCGCTGGTGTGGGGGAAGAAAGCTGACCTCTTTTAGGAATACGGAAAGGCAACCTCATCAGATCTCCATATCTTTTCCGTCTATTGATGAGCCTTGACTTGCTTAGGGGTATCTTTGGGAGATCGCTTTAACCTCGTTTGGTAAATGCACTAGAATAACGATGCTACGTGTAAGATACAGGTTGTAATATCTTTCACCGGCAAGTCTGACCAACGTCGAAACCGTGGTTGGGACGGATGATAGAATAAGTTCCACAAGCAGCCTCAACTTACGTGGCAAGACTGTGTGCTCTTCTCATCGCGTCATCTCCCCTTCGGTATGGACTTGAGACCCTTGCTTACAGTCATAGAACTTCACCCTTGGTCTATCCCCCACCCCAGTACCCCCCCTCCCCCCCTTTATTTGTGTTTCGACCTCTATCAATTCAACCTCCCCTTTCCTTCTCCCTCGCTACACCCACCAACATACCCTAAATCTCTACCGGTAAAGGCCATACCCTTTCGCCACCAAAGCCCACGACTTTGCATCCTTCCACGCCGCATAAGTATTGGCCCCTCCCTCACTCATCCACAAACACCACGCGGTGGATGACTTTGTTTCGGCAGGAGGCAGGAAACTAGGCCCTATGGCTTAGGACGAGGGTAGGTTTGGTGGTGATGGACACGGGTGGTTTGGGTTGTAGGTGAGGTTATGTTGGTGTTGGCGGGGGAGCACAGTAAGTAGTTGGCCTAGGGTTTGAGCATATCTAGGCCAGAGGATTGAAGACAGCAGTTTTCCTTTGCCCAGTTACAAACAAACCTACAGCCTAGCCCCTGGAGGATGGATTGATTGTTCACGCGGTGCTTCACGCAGTTAGATTGCAGCCAATAGCCCAGCCTGCCTAAACCCCCCCAAAAAAAAACCTATTTTTTGAGGGGCTTTAATGATTAAAAACTCAAGCTCAATGAGGGAGTTTCGAGGCCTTTGGTAACGAGGGGATTTGAAGGCCTCGAAACATTAGCATCATGGCCTAAATATTCTGGCTTGACCTCTTGCAAAACAGCTTCCCGGCTGTTAATGTATTGCACAAACACCTACTCACCGGATCCCACGCCAATAACTATTTAGGGGCTGGATTGTATTCACATGTGCCTTCAAGATAAAACTCTAGTATGTGTGTCCCGACATCTTATCGCCGTTACCAAACTGGTTCTTCCCAGGCATTCCCGAACTTGGCGCTGAATATGTACTAACCAGGGGTACAAACCTCCAACTCCTGTACGCTATTTACAGAAAGCATGTGTCAGAGCTTTGGGCTCAAAACTCGGGCTGACCAATACGCTTCATATTCCTTGACGGCTTTTCTTCTAGCTCAACGCCAACATATGACCAAGACCGCTAGCAATGCTGATGCCAAAAACGCCCCCATGAATCGTTCCCTTACTCTTTGGTGACCACGACGCCCCATTGATGCTGCTCATTTCCGTACATGATATCCATCATCCATCCCTTGATTTTGGCCGTGTAGGGTCCAATCTCGCCCTTATCACCCATGGGAATCTCCACGTCCTGACCACGGTGGTGGATCAACGATACGGGGCAGATGAAGAACTGCGAATACCCAATCAGAAAACGTACTTTGTATAAGTGATGGACACACATACCGCAGTTCCAGACGCAAACGCCTCTACAATCCTGCCCTCCTTTCCAGCTTCCATTACCTCATCGATTGTGTACCGTCTCTCGACGACCTCGACCTCGCCAGCAAGCCTCTCCTTGGCCAACTCGACCACACTTCGTCGGTTCACACCATCAAGAATCAACCTGTCGTCAAGCGGCGCCGTCACGAGCTGCGCCTTTCCTTCCTTTGTTCGCCAAACAACGAAAAAGTTGCTCGCACCAGCCTCGGTGCAGTAACTCTCCTTACCATACAACCAGAGAATCTGACCAAAGCCTCGGGCACGTGCCTCGGCCGTCGCTAGCAGGCTAGGGCCGTAGTTGGCACCCACCTTCGCGTAACCGAACCCGCCAACCCAAGCACGGACTTGATCCTCAGGACTGGTATGTAGCTTCATACCACCGGCCGGGGAGTCCATGCGAGGCATGAAGCTGGCTGTGATGAAGAGCAACGCCTCTTTCGGCGCTTGAACACCAAGCTGGGGCTGGGTGCCAATAACGGCCGGACGCAGGTAGAGGAACGATCCAGGCCGTGAACGAGGGAGCCACTTGGGTCCATCCACAGCAACCAACGTCGTGACGAGCTTCTCCAGCTCCTTGGGATCGAAGCCGGGAAGGGAGATGCGCAGTGTCGACATGAGCATGCGCTTAGTGTTCAGTTCGGGACGGAAGAGCCGCAGCTTGCCATCGTAGCCTCGAAAGACCTTGAGGCCTTCAAAGCACTCGGTCGCGTAATGGAGGACTGACGCCGTAGGCATCAGATACAGGGGTCCATAGGGCTTGAGTTCAGGCGCCCCCCATCCAGTCTCCAGTCGCCAGGTGCAGGTAATCATGTGGTCTGTGCAAATGGTCTCGAGTCCGGAGCAGGCAGTGACCTCATCCGGTACCTCCCGGGCCTTCGGGTCTGCTCGCTGGATGACAAGTTTCGAGGCATCAAGCTCTTGGATCTTGGTTCCATGGCCGTTGATCCCATTCGTACCATTCCTGTAGCCATTGGCGTGTCCATTGACATATCCATTAGTTGCTGGCGTTTGCTCTGCTATCCTATGGTCGAGAGCCGACGATGTGAGATCGACATCCTGCTCGCCTGCGTGGTCCTTTGGCGTCGTTTGAGTCATCGTGGTTGACTTCCAAGGTGAGCAAGGAAGGGCAAAAGGTGGTGCCAAATGGAGAAAAATATGGACAATATGAAGCCACTTGGGACAATGCCGAGGTCGGGAGAGGTGTGCTAGGCACAAAGGCGATGAGAAGCTGAGGAAGTGTAAGGGAAGGGGCTAGGGAGAAATGGCTACCAGTTAAGGTTTCGGAGAAGGCGGCATGTCGGCCTCGACTCGGCGAAGGCTGGGGGCAGGTGACCCATTGACCAATCGACAAGTCCCTGGTTAACCCTGTCAAGCGGAGGGCGTGAACGTCATGATGTCAAACGGCGATGTACCCCTGGGGATCCTGGGGCCACTTGGCACCCCAAGAGGCGGTATCAAATAACTGGGTATATGGGTCTTCCCCCTATGCCGGGTGTAGGCGCGACCTCCGTTCTCTGGAAACCCGCATCCTGATGGCGGCTGCAAAGACCACAGGACCTGGCAACGCTGTGGTTATTTTGGCTTTGGCCTGCAGGACCTCTGCGGCTCTCGTTACCCCAGACACCCGAAGACCGGACGACCGACCAAATTCAATGCTGTCCGCTCCGCAGCTTCTGAGCCAGCGGAGCAACATGTTTCAACCGAGTCGTGGCGGCTCCGCGAGACCCATTTTTTTCCACACCTTTTTTCTGCTCGCGCTCTCACAGCCGACTTCGCAGAGCCACCAGCCATTTCTCCATCAAACACAGCAGCTCCACCGCCGGCGGGAGCAATTGACCAACGTTGATAGGACAATGGAATGGCGGGTGACCGATTCAAACGCGGTCAAGCGAAGATTGATGCGAGCGTGGAATGTTCCGAGTTCGACGCGGAATCTTTGAGGTCAATTGGGCCGTGTTTAGCCGTGGTTAGCCTGTCGCTCTTCCCTTTTGCTGCCCATTCTTGCTTGGCATACTTCGTAGGAAGGAGAAGTTGAAGGACCCACGCTTCCCCACCATGCCAACTGGTTTCCGTGAGACCCGATCGGGTTCGGCATCGCTCCCCTCGGGAGCGGCGCCGATCTTGTCGATGCGACCATAAGAATCCTCTCTGTTGTCTCGTTTGGCGCCAGGCCCTGCTGTCTCCTCGGCACTTCCAGCAGTTCAGTCACACGTGGATCAGGCTCCCTCATGTTGCTTTCAGCTGCGTCATGGCGTCGCTATCTACTCGACTTGGAGCCCCCATCGAACGCCAGCAAGCCCGCTGCTGGACAAAGTGTTCATCCCCTGCATTTGACACGCAGACTCGATATCTGTAATCAGCAGCTACGGAAGCGGAAGCGGGAACGGTTGGTTCTCACCTGGACGGGAAGGGGGGTCGATGCCCGCGTTGGTCGTGTTACCCATCCTATTGTTTCTCGCACTCGCCCCGTGGCCAGAAACATTTCCTGTCGCTCCAGCGTGGCTATGAGGGTCTCGTGACCACGATAACCCCCTTGTCGTCGCCATGGCCTTCAGGGGCAGCTCCTAACAACGACAACGACAACGACAGCGACAGCGACAGTGACGGTGACGGAATCAAGAATGAGGACCAGGAACCCGAGTTCAAGCTTGTTTTCTTTTTTGTCGGGTAAATACATGCCTATCATCTAGTGATGCCAGATGGCACGACGGAAGCGCAATGCTGCACGCTTGCATACTGCCATTGTGATTGGATCCCCCAGTATCACGGCGTCTTGGGGCTTGTCGCCCAACCTGCCCGAACCCCAACCCCGGTCAACACAATGCTCAGTACTTCTTTAACTGCAGCTGCAGTCTGTATTCGCTGCATTCTAACCTCGTGTATATCGCGCAATTCTTCATGATCATAAGACCCCCAAGGTTGTTTTCTTTTTCTGTCTTTGCCCATCACACGGGAACAGTCGGCACCATGTCGTCCAAGGAAACTCGAGAGCCGAAGGAGCCAAAACATCGTCCCGAGGCACTCCGGCTGCCCCAGCGGAAGGACTCGCTCACGCAGGTCCTGACGTATCTGCAGGGGAGGACGCTTCCGCCCAGGCCTGCTTCGACCGCCTCATCGACCTCAACCCAATCCGCTCCCGCCTCCCTCGTCCAGGGACTCTCAAAACCGCGTAGAAACAGCACCAGCCATGGCTCCGATGCCAAGAAGAAGGCACGTAAACATTCAACTGCATCGAAGAAACTTTCCTTGTCGAATCTCGTGGGCATCCTGGAGGAGAGTGGTACTAAGACAAAGCATACGAAGACCCCAGACGGAACCCCGGGAGCCCCTGGCACAATGATTCAGCCAGGAACCCCAAAGAGTGCTACCAAGCCCAGTTCATCCGAGAAGGTCAACAAGACCAACCGCTCCAAGCCTCAAACCCAGCCTGCCGGGAGCAGTCAGGAACCAAAGACGCCAAGGTAAGAAGACCGAGACAAATCACATTGAGTGCCGTGTTGACAAGGCCGACCCAGCTCCCCTCCCCCAATGCCGAAGTCAATCCTCCGAGTTGCCAGTCCAGACGGGGCCAGACCTCTACCTAGGCATACCCGCTCATACTCGACCTCGGCAGCGAGCCCGGGATCGGGAGATTTTGCTGCCGTCACTGGACTAACACCCCTCACACCTACCGACCCTTCTTTCGCCAGTTCCGAGCAGGACGGCAACGGAACGTTTTCGCAACCAACTTCGCCCGTGTTTCGGCCCCTATCCCCTGGCGCAACTGTGAGGTTTGCAAAGGCGACCATCCACCGGGTAGATGTTGGTCCCGGCCGGAGGTTCATGCCGGTGAAGCGTCGTAGCAAGAGCACCACGACCTACATCTCACCTCTTGACCCGGTACAGCAGTCTAACACCCCCAGATTCACTCTGCAAAGCCCTACCAAGCTGCGCCGACACCAGGAAAACCAGGCAGCCATGGGCAGGTATTGGCGTCGAACTGAGCAGGAAGAGCAAGAGTCGAGGGCGCTTCTGGAGAAGCAGGCTGCCGAGGAGGCTGAGAGATATCGTGCCGAGCCTGCCAGTCCGGTCAATATTCCGGCAAGGCCAGCGTGGGCTGAGAGGCTCACAGTATTCGACAGACTGCCACCGCTTGATAGCATCCCCCTTCTAGACAAGACCGAGTCTTTGGCGAGATCGGATACCGATGATAAGCTCGAGACTGTGGTGGCTTCAGATTCAGATGACTCAGATGCGGATTCCGACGGGGGTGCGAGCACAGCCATGGATAAGGATGATGAGATAGTCATGACCGAGGCAGAGAAGACCGTCGAGGACAAGAAATTGTCTGAACCGGACAACGGGGTTGCCGTGAACCCAACCAATCTAGTGGCGTCTTCTGCTGCTGAATCCCAGATAGCCGAATCACCTAGGTCATCTGCGATTGCTACGCCGAACGTCACTTCAACAGACAACACCAACACCACTCAGCCGCAGCAGAATAAACCCTTGAAGGCTGCCCCAGCTGCGGGAAGCCCAGCTGCGGCGAAGCCAGCGTCAGAAATGGCCCAAGGATCCACTGCGACTACGGCCTCTCCCAAATCAATACCGGCGCAGGCACCCAGTCCTGCTGCCGCTGTACCCGAAAAAATCTCGAAGCCGGAACTGACCAAGGCAGAAACGCCCCGGGCCCAGGCTCCAGCTGTTTTGAAACTCACCCCGACGTCCACTTCTCCAACCAGAACCACAACCACGGCCCCGACGATTCCCACACGCCCACTGCGCCTAAGGAGCCAACCCTCCCAAGCCCAATCACCAACCATGCCGGAACGACCGATCTCTCGGCCGTCCTCGCCGTCTCTCAAACACAAGAAATCAATGGCCTCGCTCAACCTTAACCCGACCTCTGGACCCAGCCCGGGCTCCAATCACCTCCACCTGTCCGGTCGAAGGACAAGGGCTCGTCCCTATTTGGGCGAGCACAACAAGCAAGAGATTGTGGCGTAGCTACATCATCAACGCTTTGCCGTCCTCGCATCATGCATATTTTAGCCATCTCATCTTTACTGGATGTTGTGTATTCTCTGCCTATCTGTCTCGTGCCGTGTCATTTTAACGTACTTGTGCACTCTAACAGCCCAACCGATCGCTTCACTTATTTTACTTATACATTCACTTGGTGGATCAAGCATCAAGGAACAACGTCTTCCTCGTTGGGGGATAGCCAGCATCAATGAATCTCTGAATGTTCTGAATATACATCCACTTCTAGATAACAATGATATGGCTCAGAAACATGTCAGCTAACTGCTAGCCTAGAACTGTGCAAAATAGATATGCGTCAAGTAAGCCACTCACCCCGCCCCTCCTGTTCCATCCTGCTCCTTGTAAATGACCAATAACCGTGGTATATGCGTGCTTCCCTTCCCTAGCAGCAAAAAGTAGCCGGCCCTGACACTAAAACTCCACTCCATTGCGGCAAGATGAACGAAAAAAAGGAAAGAAATATACACAACCCCCCTTTTCGCGCTTGACTTCCAAAGGTTGGCAGGTAAGGGGTCACATTAACCCCCCCAAGACCACCTTCCCAACATTGGCAACTTCCCCTTTGACACCTGCCCTACTGGTGTCCTCGAACTCCTTGATGACACCCTGGATGATTATTTTTCTCACCCGTGCATCTACCTTGCTGAACAGGTCAACCACAGTCCCACCACACTCGCGAGGTGTCGGTATTAGGCTGAGAAGCCGCGTGTACGTATCTATGAGCACATCGCACAGTGTAGCAAATGTTTCAAAAAAGTCTGGGTCGAAGGGCAGGCTCGGTGTTAGAAGATGAGTGTATTCTTCCCCGGGTAGTAGGTCCGTCTCGGACGAGGCGAAGTTGATAACGCTTGCTGGGGGTATGGACGGGGGTCCTGCGGTTCCTGAGCCGTTGGTGGCTGCGGTCGTCAGGGAGACAGTGCTACCTGAGAGGATACCTGAGTCGGTGAGGTCGAGGGGAAGCCCTGTGTCGAGGGCGAGGGCGGGACCGCCTGATGTGGCGTTGCTAGAGCGGCGGCCTTTGGCAATAGAGGGACCGGCACGGCGGAACATATGAGGAAGGCGGGCGCGGGAAAGAGACGACGCTGTGGCTCCTGACTCGGAATGTAGTGTCTGGAAAGCTTCGAACTCGACGAGTAGGGTATGGAGACTGCGGAGGAACTCGGCTGCTGTGTTTGAGTTGAGGTCTATGACTGTCGGAAGAGAGATGCCTAGGAGGAGGTAGTTGGTGGCGCGGCGGGCGAGCTTCCGGCTGTCGAAGTAGGGCATGCGGGCGAGGTCGGGTTTGTCGAAGAGGAGTGTGTTGAACCAGTAGACACGGCCCTCGTGGCTGGGAAGCATCAGTCAGCGGGGTCTGTAGGTAGGAAGATGAGGAAGGGAACGTACGCCTTGCGGAGATAGTCAAGCGTGGATATCCGCTTGTTGGCCGTGTCCTGGATGTTCTGGTGGATGACGGTCAACTCGCTCGGTTGCTGTCCCGGGGCGACGACGGCCGGAGGGGCCAGCTGACCGGGCTGGGCCGAGTAGCCATTGACCGGGGTAGGCGCCGTGCGACTCAACATCTTGGAGAAGCTGTCGACCGAGGCGGGCGACTGCAGGACCTCGGTCTCGCGCGACAGCTTTGCAGCGGCAGCTAAAGCAAAGTCGGGCAGGGGCGGGATGTCGTTGTCCCCGGTCGTCACCATATGCAGGCCGGTGCCGCCATTCGACCCCGAAGAATTGGCGCGTTTCTTGCCCGACTTGCTGGGTGACGAGGCGGAGAAGGAGGCTTTACGGCTGAATGAGGGCCGCCGGTCGCGGTCCTTGTGGAGTACGTTCGGCTGTCTGGGGCTACCATCGACGACTGCAGCGGCCCCTGGAGCTTCGCCCGAGCTCGTCCCTGGACGAGATTTGGCAGGCGACGACGACGCGACGTTGTTGCTGCTGCTGTTGCTTCCGCCACTGAACAGTGACGAGAAGAATGGGGCGGCCGTCTGCGTCGGCGTTGCCCCCGACCGCTGCATGTCTCAGTTGGCGGCTTTTGCTCTCCCAGGGACACCTTGCAATTATAAAAACGCGCCGTTTCGTCATTCGTGAGCCACCAATCTTAGTGCGCCCCGTTCGGGCGGCACGTCAACGTTACTTGCCTGCTGCAAGGGACAGTGATCTCAGCTCAGGGGTCTTGCTCTGGCGGGATTTCGATCGATCCCGTCCTCGGGATGTAGTCTATAAGTTACTCGTCGCAACCGATAAGAAGTCACTTCGAATAGACAGACGCTGGGGTTTTGGAATTCCCAGTGGAAAATGCGGCAGAGACCCAGGGTTTTGTTTCCCACGCGGATGGATCGAGTGGGTAGCCAAACCAAAGCAAACGGCCCGTGTCAATTGCTTGGTACTTTAGCAGAGAAAGCTTCGACGCTTCACCAGGGCATTGACACTTTTTTCTCGGAGCCCATTCCCCCTCCTGGATGTCGACACGATTCAGCCGCCAGAGACGGAACCAATTGCCAGGGTGAGCATCGTGATGGGGCCGGGATTCACCTGGGTCGACGTCTTCCAGGATAGGTACACTAGAACTCAAGCGCTGTTGAAACGCCTGATGAGCCCTGTCCTTGGCGCCGTTCTATCGCCTCGTCATTCCTCAAGCAGCTACGTTGTTGGGGAGATTGGCGTGTAATTCCCGCTGCGCTGCCTCCCACTGGCTGCTCCGTACCAAACTACCTATGCACAGGTGGACGACGGTTCGACTGAGATCTACCCAGGTGAGCGAGTGCGAAACCCAGCCACGGTGATCGTTGGGCAGTTGCGCCCCGGTGCGGGGGAGGGGTTGAAGGTCCACTACATTCTCGCTCTTAGAGTCACCGCAGCGCAGACACCAAATATCTGTTCAACAACTTCATCTTTTCGCTCAGAAATTTTACTTCGGCTTGGGATAGGGAGGCTGAGCATATTTTTTACGATCTTCCACCACCGACTTCTTTTTTCCTGTTTTCGGAATTTCTTGTTCATCTGGAGCCTGCCTCGACCCTACATCTACCAAACCGAATTGCGGACTGTCAGCAAAAGCACTGACGACCTCCTCAATTGGGCGAGCTATAACACGTAAAACATGGCCGCCACGGATCCTAAACTCCCGCCTGGAACCCCCGCACCCGAACTTCTCGAGGGACGGCTCTGGGTCGACGGCTGCTTCGATTTCTTTCATCACGGTGAGTGCCAGGAACCCCCTGCTCCTGCTCCGAGATTTTCGCTAACCCTGCGCTCCAAGGCCATGCAGGTGCTGTGGTCCAGGCCCGGCAGTTGGGCGACGAACTCTACGTCGGTGTCCACTCGGATGAAGCCATCCTAGAGAACAAGGGCCCAACCGTCATGACCCTCCAGGAGCGTCTGCTTGCTGTCGACGCTTGTCGTTGGGTCACCAAGTCGATCCCTTTTGCGCCTTATGTAACCCAGCTGGACTGGATCAGCCATTATGGCTGCAAGTATGTTGTCCACGGCGATGATATTACCTCGGACAGTAGCGGTGAGGACTGCTACCGTTTCGTCAAAGCTGCCAACCGCTTCAAGGTGGTCAAGAGGACCCCCAGCATCTCCACCACTGATCTTGTAGGCCGCATGCTACTTTGCACGAGAGGGCACTTCATCAAATCCCTTGAGAAGGTGCTGGCTGGCGAGGAAGGCCATGGTACTGAGGCAGAGCGCAAAGCCACCGGCGAAGCCATGAAAGAGAGGATCAAGCTCTACGCGACAGATGAAACAGCCAAGAATCCCGGCGCCGATGTTTGGTTCTGGTCCGAGAAGGACAGGGGTGCCGGGGCTGAGCGTGAGAAAAATCGTGCCGGCTTCTTCAAGAAGCTGTTCGACGGAAAAGGACCCAAGCCTGGTCAGAGAGTTGTCTATGTTGACGGTGGTTTTGACCTCTTCTCCAGTGGCCATATCGAGTTCCTGCGCTTGGTCACGAGAGCCGAAGAAGACCTGGCTAAGAAAGATGGTTGGTACTCAGATCAAGCTGTTCACGAAAGAGGAGGGAAAGGCGTTGATTATGGCCCCGTCTTCGTTGTGGCTGGGGTCCACAATGACGAGGTCATCAACTCTTGGAAGGGAGTTAACTACCCCATTATGAATATCTTTGAGCGCGGACTCTGCGTTCTTCAGTGTCGGGTAAGTCTTGTTGGCCTTTTGTGTCTTGGCATTGGCTCACATATGTCTAGTACATCAATGCCGTTGTCTTTGGTGCGCCATTCACTCCCACAGTCCCGTACCTTACCACTCTTCCGTGGGGTACACCCGATGCTGTTTATCACGGCCCAACGTCCTTCATGCCCCATACAGACGATGTTTATACTGCACCCAAGGTAATGGGTATCTACCGAGAGATCGGACATCATGATTTCGAAGATGTCAATGCCGGAACTATCGTGCAGAGGATTATGAAGAGCAGAGATCTATACGAAGCGCGCCAGAGGGCCAAGGGTATGAAGGCCCATGTAGAAGCAGTTCACAAGTCGCGGGAACAGCTCGAGGAGGAGTAGCGGAAGTTGGAAAGGGAAAACTGATACTGGAAGAAGACTAGATGCCAGGTGCCATGATAGCTGAAATCGGAACAGCCAACAAGGAACGGAAACGACTTGAGAAGGAGTAGCGGAGATAGGGGCTGGGAGGTAGCTCTGTGGCTAGATTGATGGCACAGATCAAGATGCTGCCTCTGCGCTGTGGTGACCAATAGATCCCCGGCCCCCCACCCCCCTAACCTAGAAAAACTAACCTCGCTGAGGAAATCATGGTATGATCGGGAGATATAGAGCAAAATGCAGAGGGCCGTGGTCCTTCAACTGGCTGCAACACCCCTCCACGACACTATACAGAATGGCTTGCAAGCGAGCGGATATCAACTACCTAGAACGACACAAAGACAGAAAGGAATCGAAAGATTTGTTCAGTTCATCAGAGTTATTCATCTCGTCATCAACAGGTCCGCGACGATTTACGTCAACAGCGACCTCAGAGCTTGACTCTATGATGTTGTGTATCATCACTTGAACTGAACGACCCCCAGAAGCCACAGGCTTTGTTAACAAGCTCCTGACTGGAGGAAGCAATGGACAAGTCGGCCTCCAACGAAGCCCAGAAAGTTCGGCGTCCGACCATCCACCAATCAGGCAGCATGCTAGACAAAGCCAAAGGGTTTGAAGCCTTCCCCCCTCGCACCAAGAATAAGCCCCGTCGAGTAACTCAAACCTCCAGCGAGGATCGAGCGATCGCATTTCTGTGAGATCGTGACGAAACCTCTCGAGCCAGCCGTACGCTCCCAGTCCAGACTCGCCAACGTCAGCGCACCATCAAACCAACTTTCGCCGCGAAGAGCAAACCATCCTGTGAACAGGTATCGGAGCGCGGACTCATATCTTCATCCACATGGTCTCCAATAGACATGGCTGCCGCCCTAAGCGAGTGGAAGATTGACGGCCGACTTCGCGATGTGCCGGGCTGGACGAGACAGACAAGGAACTGGTGGCCGAGATCAGCCGCGGTGCTTCTATGGCGGCGCGTTTCCGCAGAGCTACTTCCAAAGGAGAGGTAACATGTCCGGGGACTTTCTCCCAAAGCATCAATTATAAAAGGAACAACAGCAACGAATTGCAACTGTCCCTCTCCGTATGTGAGCTTCGAATAGCGATCTGTTGGACGAGGGGGTGAGGCTTGCAAAAGAAGAAAAAAGAGTTAAGTTGTGGCCCCAGGATTTTCTTTTTAACTCTCAAAAATTTGTAAGTGGGCCCTATCATTCCCCGCCAAGCTGTGTGCCTGAAGCGGCCTGAGTTTTGGCTTGGCAAGACACGCGCCTCCCACCGAGGCGGAAGACGCCATAGTTATTCCAACAGTGACGAAAAAGCTTCAAACTTCAACGTCGACAATTCGCCATTGCTGTCTACTTCACGCGCACTCCCACCTACGGACTCGTTTTCTGACATTTGGTGAATGCGATAACATTTCTGTACCCAGTGTTTGCGAAAGCGCACCTACACGCTGAAGCAGAAACGAGGAACCCCTTCCAGCAATGTCGGGCCTGTTTGGAACGCCGAACTCCACGGTGGCAAGCAATACGCTCGGTGACCTAAAGCAAGATGTCGAACTTGCTAGCCCTCCAGAAGACAGCATTTCCGATCTTGCATTCAACCCGAACCCAGTCGATACCAAGGACTTCCTCGCCGTGTCTAGTTGGGACAAGAAGGTGCGCGTGTACGAGATTCTGAGCAACGGCACCGGTCAGGGAAAGGCGCAAATCGAGCACGATGGACCTGTTTTCTCGGTGGACTTTTCAAAGGTATTTTCACAGTGATAAGGAAACCTCGCGATGAATACGAACCTGCGAATTCTAACTCAGCCCAGGACGGAACCAAGGTTTTCTCGTCTGGCGCCGACAAGCAAGGCAAGTGCCTCGATCTCAACACAGGAGTCACTGCTCAGATCGCTGCACACGATGCCCCCGTCCGCTGCATCCGTTACTTCGAGTCCAACGGCTCACCCATGGCTGTCACCGGTTCGTGGGACAAGACGGTCAAGTTCTGGGATCTACGGTCCTCACAGCCAGTGGGGACCCTCGCCTGCCAGGAGAGAGTGTACACAATGGACGTCCGGGAAAATCTGCTGGTAATTGGAACGGCGGACCGCTACATCAACGTCGTAAACCTCAAGGACCCGGGCAAGTTCTACAAGACCCTTCAGAGTCCGCTCAAGTGGCAGACACGAGTGGTCAGTTGCTTCACCGACTCGAATGGATTTGCCATCGGGAGTATTGAGGGCCGGTGCGCAATCCAATACGTTGAAGAGAAGGATGCAGGGTGAGTTAAGCAATTAGACTGCTCCGGAATCAACCCACTAACCTGCGAACACAGGCTCAACTTTTCATTCAAGTGCCACCGCGACCCGCCTCAGGGTAACACAACAAACGTATATGCAGTCAACGACATCTCTTTTCACCCTCAACACGGAACTTTCAGCACAGCAGGTAGTGACGGCACGTTCCACTTCTGGGACAAGGATGCCAAGCATCGCCTCAAAGGCTATCCCAATGTCGGTGGTAGTATCACAGCGACGACATTCAATAAGACTGGCTCCATCTTCGCCTATGCCATTAGCTATGACTGGAGCAAAGGCTTCCAAGGCAACACCACGACATACCCGACCAAAGTTATGCTCCACCCAGTGCAAGCGGACGAGTGCAAGCCCAGGCCAACCAACAAGAAGAGGTGAAGCGAAGTGGTACTCGGTTGCGATAGCAAGTGATGGAACGAATGGGATGTCTAGAGGGCTTCGACACCTTTGGGGAAAGTGGAGATGCTGACGTTTGCACGGTCCGTGAAGGAACCAAAACATAATACCAATTGCCAGAGTGCAGAATCTTTGGCCAAGCAAGGAGCTCGGGGGTGAGCGTATGGGCTTGTAACTACTTCAAGCGATACACCCTTGGTGATGAAGCGCGGAGGCAAACAATGTGGTCTGTCATGTCTGTCGGTGGATTCTATCCGCTGAAATCGCGCGTCACAACCACCGTGAGAAATTCGTAGTGTGGAATAGATATTTGTCCCCCAATTCTCGGACAAGAGCATCTGGGATTACAAGGGTGTTTAGGCGAGCGTAAATGTCATAAGTCAGATGATACTACAAGGTCGATATGATAATTTCCAGCACGACAGGACCAGACCAGCTCCAAACCGTAAGACGAAATGAAAGAACACCCACACCGATGAGTCAGTTACTCACCCACCCAACTCATTATCCCAGGCCTAGCACGAAAGTTTATGAGGAGTAGCCCGAGCAGCATGACCCAACCTGCTAAACAGCAACCTTCTTCTCCCCAAACACATCATCCATCAACCCCTTCCATATATCTCTAACCATACCCTGTTCGTGTGCTTCCTCTTCACGATGCAGCTCGTGTGAAAAGCTCAACTCTACGCCATCCACACCCATGCCTTCCACTTCTGTCAATGCCGAAGGCAGCACCAAATGCGGATTTGCAGCCACTACACTAATTTGCGCCCGCGGCAGCGGCATATCCGTCGCCTCAGGCGCATGTGTCCCCGCCGGAGGAGAATCGTTGTCGGGCAGGAGCGGCACACGGATGTAGAACCGTGAGGAGGACTCGGCTTCGGCCTCGGCGGACCAGAGGTCAGGGAGCATGGCTGTGTCAACGGTGACTTGGAGGGCCGCGACGGGTTTTGGCGGAGAGGTGCGGAAGCCTTGCATTAGTGGGACGGCGCGCGTGAGCATGGTGGAGGGACGGTGGGGGGTTGCGGCTGTGTGGGCGGAGCGGGTGGCCTGCATTGGGGTCGTTAGCTTCTTCATTGGAGGTGAAGGTGAAATCGTGCAATGTGTTGGATTCTATTTTGCCAAGATAAGATAGCAATGACAAATGTTGATGAGGGGAGGTTTTAGAGAGGATAGTTGAGCTTCGACGGAGGCCCAATTGACTCGTGGATACGGAGTAGAGCATACCTCAGCAATACCCGACTCCTCCGCTACCTGAGGTTGCTGTCGTTTTCTCGCCGACGCGGCAGTGGCTGACTTGCTCCCATTGTTGAGGACGTGACTGGGGCGGGCGATGGCAGGCGTGGTGCTGATGGAGCGAGTAAGTTTGGAAACGGGGGCGCTAAGTCGGGACGACATTGGCGATAAGGCTGTGAGGGACTGAATGACAGCGAATCTAGGATGTGTGGATACCGATGTTGAAGATGGATGCGATTCTGATTCCGGTTCCAACCGAGCCTCAACAATTGGAAAGGGACGAGGGCGACGCTAATAAGTGGCGGGGAGATGGGAGACGGATGATAGATCAAGGTTGTTTAAACAGGATAGCCATTCAAACGTAAAACAGCCAAAGAGGGGGAGAGGGGAAACGAGGGGAACAAGAAAGGGAGTTGAATTCATGTATAAGTGATTCGGCCCCGACAATCCCGGACCTCCGACTGGTGCTGCTGTGTTTTTTTTTTTTTTTTTTTTTTTTCCAAATGTGACTCCCCCCT
>Ga0247765_1000041_pt1 | contig 89125 bp, 89 predicted proteins | sample UWRJL106311C6_FD_179949 | JGI IMG/M metagenome (GOLD analysis project Ga0247765, IMG submission 179949) | Plant litter microbial communities from Arlington Agricultural Research Station in Wisconsin, United States - UWRJ-L106-311C-6 | ecosystem: Environmental > Terrestrial > Plant litter >... | reverse complement strand
TGGGGGGCAGCACTAATTGAGATGTTTGTATGGTAGCCTACCCTAACTACCTTCCGTAGGCGAGAGGGATAAGGCCCACATTGTCTTCGGAGTGTGCATGCCAACCGTCAACCAGGCTGCGCTATCATAATGACCCTGGTGATGAGAACAAAGGGAAGGATGAACCAAATTCTTCCCAGCCCCTCCAAAAACAGTCGTGGCCAAGGATGATGGGATGAATTTGCACATATTATGCCTGGATGAGAAATCTGTAAATCGCCAACCCGTGAGGATGTGCCAGCCAACAGGTTATCGACCCATCGAATGCATGAAAAATACGAAGGAAGGGAAGGCTGGCGGGACGGATGACGCCATGTTTGACCGCCAGGCTGATGAACAAATTTCTAGATCGGGAAACCGGTGATGTGTCGCTGCCGGTGGTAATGGGCTTGCTATCAAATCGCCAAGACAGATGAGGAGCCGGTTACCTGCAGGTGCGCTGCCCCTGTGGGTTATCTAGCGCTGCGACTAGGTAGGCAAGTAGGTTGCTGGTGAGATGCACCGCCAGTGGTAATCTGGGATATGGGAGAATCGCCTATACAAAGTGCGTCAATCGAAATCTGAGATCACGAGGAGGGGTGCTGTGGTGGCCAGCTCCAAAGCCGCACATTGCCCTGACTGATCTGACGCCCAGGGGCCAAGGTGGCATAGCCGGGGTCTAGACACCGTTTGACCGATGCAGGTGGCGGGCGGACAGCCAATGGGACGGCGTCAATTGCTTCCAGGTGTGGAGGTTCGGCCAGATCAGATCATCCACCGCATCGAATCAGCCCACCAAGCCTGTCGGAGGGTTCGTGATATCGCGTGTACCCGCTTTTCGGCCAACCCACCACCATCAACATCGATCCCTCACTTTCGTTGAGGACGACTCTTTCTCTCGAGATGCAACTCTCCGAATCCTCAACAGGATCTTTGATTTTTGCCTTTAGATACCGTCACTCACGGTCTCCATAGCAGCGCTCGCTCTCGGCTGCGTCTTAAGAGGCTGAATATTTTTTCCTTCAACAGGGTTGCCCAAGCATATCCTACCCCCGTCGCCGCTTTCACGGTTGGTGCCGGCCGACCGCATCACGGCAATACCCCACTAGCCTAACACTCAACGGCAGGCTACTACGGTTCTAATTGAGCATTTCAGATCTTTATTCATATCCTTTCAAAACCTCGATTTGCAACTCCAGTTTCTGTAGGCTTCAACCTTTCATCTGCTGTGCCTGGCCCGTCTGCGTGGCTAGCGGCGCCCCTCTCGCCCCCCTCTCCGCGATCGATCCCCACCGTAGCTCCTTCGAGAAGCCCGTCGGGACTCTTCTGCGAAGAGGAGCTACCCGGACAACCAGCCCGGCCCCAGCTACAGGCCAGGTTAGACGCAAGAATGTCTCCCGCAGCGATCGAAAAACCCATCTCGGACCAACTCAGTGATGGCGCCATGGGGTCCACTGAGTGCGTCGACCGTCTCACCTTGCTCCGCAGCATGCCCGAAACTCCCGTGGAATGTCAGGTCTGCGTGGTTGGTGCGGGGCCGGCCGGTCTGATGTTGGGTTGCAACCTGGCCCGGTTCGGTGTGAACGTGCAGATTGTGGATGACAGGGCAGATCAGACGCCTGTGGGAAGGCAAGTAACCGTCGCGGCCACGAGCCTGACGTCGTAGTCTCTCTCATATCTGACCGATGGGGAAACAAACAGAGCCGACGGTCTGCAACCGAAGACGATTGAGACGTTCCGCCAGATGAGGCTGGCCGACCCGCTGCTACAGCGTGGTGTCCGCGTCTACGACATTTCCTTCTGGCGCAGCACGGCCGACGAGCCACTCCACCGTCTCGGCCGCGAAGTTCACTACCCCCCGGTCATTGACGTGCTAGACCCGTACATCTTGCTTGTGCACCAGGGCATGGTAGAGAGTCTGTTTATCGATGATCTCAAAAAACGGAAGGTTGAAGTACGGCGAAACACAGCCTTTGATTCTTACAGCGTTTGTGACAGCAAAGGTGGTCCGCTCCAGATCAACTGCAGGACAAATGTGACCCAGGACCGGAAGTCCATCCTAGCACAGTATCTTGTGGGCTGTGGGTATTTCATGTTATGCCGTGTCAGGTATACTAGGGCTCATGCTGACTTCGCGTCTAGGTGACGGTGCCCACTCCAAAGTTCGCAAGAGTATACCAGAGGCACGGCCCGTCGGTGTATCTCAACCTTCGGTATGGGGTGTTTTGGACGGAGAACTAGAAACTGATTTTCCCGATATCTGGTCTAAGACGTTGGTGTACTCGCAAGAGTTCGGCTCAATCCTAATCATCCCGCGTGAGCGCAACATGACACGCTTTTATATCGAGCTTAAGAGTGGTCCCAAGGGTGACCGGAGTCAACTTGGGCAGGAGTTTGTCATGCAGCGCGCAAAGGAGATCATGGCGCCGTTTGAAGTGGGATGGAAGTACATTGAGTGGTTCGGACGGTACCAGATTGGCCAGCGTGTTGCCAGCCGCTTCTGTGACAACCACCTCAGGGCATTCCTCGCCGGAGACGCCAGCCATACACACTCACCCAAGGCGGCGCAAGGAATGAACACATCGATGCATGATGCCTGGAACCTGGGGTGGAAGCTCAATCTCTCGGTGCGCGGTCTGGCTAGGCAGTCCCTCCTTCAGAGTTATGAGGAGGAACGAAGAAAGATCGCACTAGATCTCGTCAACTTTGACTACGAACACGCGAACCAGATTGCTGGCGGCGATGCTATGGCGCTTGCCGATAACTTCAAGACCAATGTTCGCTTTATCTCGGGCATAGGAGCCGAGTACAGCGAGAACGCGATTAACATGATGGAGCCTCAGTCTTGGGTGATGGGAGAGGCGAAGCCAGGCTGTCTCCTTCCTCCGGCCAAAGTCACTCGGTATTTGGACTCAAACCCGGTCGACATCCAGCTCGACATTCCCATGTTGGGCCAATTCCGAATCTACTTGTTGATGTGGGACGTCCACCAGTCCCGCATCTTCCTCGACACATTTTGCCATGCCATTGCGTCGAGCGATTCGCTCGTGAGCCAGCTATCGGCAGCAGCCGCTGTTTCCTACGCCAAGCAGCCGCGTCTACCAGCTCCGGAGGATATTTATCTCCGTCCGGAACGGTACACGGCCGTCAGCCACCTCTTTACTTTTGCCCTGATTAGTAAGCCTTACGTTGTACGAGTCCAGTGACACGAAGCTGACAATTCCTCAGCAACTATGCCAAAGAGCGAGATCGAGATTACCGATCTCCCCGCGCTGCTGCAGGACAGCCGGTGGACCTTCTACCTGGACGACATCCCCGAGCAAGACACGCGTGGTTCGCTCTGCACCAACAAGTGGCTTGGAAGTCTTGGCCCAGGCGAGGTGGCCATTGTCAACGTCCGTCCCGACGGCTACGTTGGCTCTATAGGACGGTGGGATTCTAGCGTCGACGATGCTGGCGAGGAGGCCGCAAAGTGGCTCGATATATACTATGATAGATTCTTGCAGGTCCCGGCTGGGTCTTCATAGAGGGCCCGCGCCCCCCGGGCGACGTTTCGGTGTGTGCATAAGAAGTGAGCAGAAAGCAGAGGAGGATACCCTAGAGACGCTGGTCTGAGCCAGCCAGCTGGGCGTTGGGCCTTGTGCCCACATATACGATGGAAGGGATGGTATACCGATGATCCAAGACAGGGCGTGAAGGAGTTTGCGTGGTTTTCAATTTTCTATCCTTGTAACGATATGCTTAGGCTTGGGTTAGGGTGATCAGTAAATCTCATCATATGTGATACGGACCGCATTTACGGTAAAAATCGGTGAGCTGTGCCGTAACTTTGACAGGAAGCAGACAAATCGATAGCCATTTGTGTCTATTACCAGCGCCTATTGGCAGCTCTAGCTACCTACCTATGCTATATGTAGCTCTAAAGGAGAGCCACCTGTAATGAATGCTAGCTAGGTGGGTTTTAGCCCGATGCGACCTGATTGCTAATCTACAAGGTATGTAGTCTCTAAGCCTTAGCAGGCGTTAAGAGGTAATAAGATGCCTTTAAAATTTCACAATCGTGATCTTTCCCGAACGGTCCTCACCGAGTATGAATCGCTCGTCGCCCGCGATATGTCCCTTCGCCATCAGCTCTGGCCACAAGTCGTCTGCAAATTGAACCTCCCCACTCCTCGTGTCTGGGATATCGTTCAGGGGGCGCCATTGCTTAGCTTTATCGGAACGCTCACTTCTCCAGTCATCATCGCGGTAGTTCTCGGGCATCGTTGGGCCATCGACTGAAATCTTGCCCGGGCGTACATGGACCGACAAGTTTTCGAGCATGAAGCAGTGCCGAGCTGTGATACGGACGCCAGCATCTCCGTCGAGCATCTCAGTGACCGTGAGGTAGGGAAAGTCCTCATGACGCCAACAGGGGGCATAGCGTTTCTCACGGCCGAGCATCCAGTACCAGGAGAAAATCCTCGCCTGTCTGCGGTCACGAATGAACTCACTAATCTCGTCGCTTCCGATGAGGGGCTTTATGGGTATCTCAATATGAGCACGGTTGCTCGTGTGGTTGCAGAAGTTCATATTTGGGCTCTCGTCCGCACCGCAACAGTTGAACCACATGGGGCCAAAAACTGGTCCTTGAGTGGTGGAATACGGAGTCTCCGGAGTTGCCGTGTTATCGTGACGTCGTAGTCTCTTGTTCGTGAGTTGGCACACCGCTTCAGGTGTCGGGACGATGGGAATTCCCGTGCATCGAACCTCATGCAGACGGGGCGGATTCAGCGAACTGTGTTGACCATCGGCCCACCTATGTTCCTCTTCGGTGATGTACAAGTTGCAATCATCCAGCGCGAGACCTCGAACCTGTGGCGTTGCTCGCTGGCGCAAGCCATAAAAGTCAAGTTCACGCCATGCCATCCGCCGGATCACACGCGGACCAGCCGGGGCCTCTGCAAATGGCGGATCCTCCTGCGTTTTGCTGTCCGCCGCCTCGGAGTCGGATGCCCCGTTAGATCGGACGGATGGCAGCGGATTGAACCCTCTCCACAGGCCCGTAGGTGTGGTTTGAGCCCTCCCGGGTGTGGGACGCGCCTCTCCGTTGAGGTTCTCGGACGGACGGAAGGGGCTGGGCGTAGAGATGTCCCACACGGCGATTTGCTCGATGGGGTCATCTTGGTAGAGTGATCTATTTGGCTGCCAGAAGTAAGCGGCGTAATGATTCGATGTATGCGCCGAGAGGAATCGATCCGACCGATTCAGGGGCAGGCCAAGGAAGTGCAACTTCCACTCAGACCGAAACTTGATGGAAAACGCCGGCTTATCGCCATCCTCCGTGGCCGATCGAGTCCTGGCGACATCGAAGGCGGTCACGAAATGACGGTGCACGACCTCCTGGTTGTTCAGCTGATGGTAAGCTGCCCACTGTGCCCATTCAAAGATTAGTACAGCCTCGGCAAGCCGAACACGCCGAATATGCTTCTGGCGGACGTCAAACGGGACCGCTACTCGCTCATTGGTAGCGGGGTCTAAGGCCTGGTAGATGTAACCGTCGCACAAACCCGGGGCGCCACGTATGTGCCCTCCTGGGAACACCAAAACGCCGTCTTCCTGACTAAATGACCAGGCCGGGTCCGGATAGTGAAAGTTGGATGTCTTGGACTCAAGACGGAGGAAACGGTTCCACGGAGCAACGCCGTAAAACGAGGAGCGAAAATTTTCGTCGGTGTTGGGGCCTACTTGATCTAGCTTTACTACGGCGGCGGGGCGCCCTTTGCGGAGGTTGCAGTATCGCCGGGTTACGTCGGTGAAGGTGGCTGCCCATGCACCGGGTTTCTCTTGCATGCGAACAAACGACGTGATTTCCGGGTCGACATCCCTAGAAAGGCGCTCGCATGATGCGGTTTTCGTCAAAGTGGCGGCAGCGGCTGCTAGACGCATCTCACGACATCTTGGGTAGTGCCAACGCAGGAGCAGCTGCGAGGTGGCGTCGTTGGTAAAGGCGGCAAGCCATTGGCGGGAGACGGAACGACAGACAATACATGTGCTAGGGGGAAGATGAGATGCGACAAGGAGAAAGAGGTCATGCGGCAGCTCGGTGATATCTCTCATGGTCGCTGTGATCTGGGGAGTGTGCAGCGTCTTCTTTAGGAATTGCCGTTGGCGGCCGAGGTGCAGTTAGAGTGCTGTGAGCGAACTCGCCACGGGATGTTTCACAACGGCCGAGCTGCCCGAGACTTGGCGAGCCACAGTTGACTCGTCGCCAGACGACCAGAGTGTCACGAAGATGGGATTGCATCCGTCCGTGACCGAGTCAAAGTCAGCAGGGCGACAAGTGGACATGCATGAGGTGCGACAAGCAACGCAACAAGACACGAACACACGAGGGAGGCACGGTGGCCGGACAGCAAGGCTCGGAGGAAGTTGCCATCTCGACATCGGTCCTTGTACTTCATGGGCTTCTGGAAAGAGCCAAGCAACGCCCTGTCCGCCAAGGCAGCGATCCGATCGTGCAGCCGACGGGCACCTTCCTTGTGCACCCCGAGAGGCTCTTGGCCCTTTTGGCGATTTCGACTCGGCGTGTGCCACCATGCCCAAGAGCTTGGTCGCCCGAGGGCAAAAACCTTCAGCTCACCTGGACCTCATTGCATTGAAAGAGGCGCGAGGTGGATTCCCGATTTGACTACCCCCCCAAGCCCCTCTCAGGACCGATGGAGCTTACCAATCGCCAATTAGAGCTAGGCGGCGTGAGGATTACCAATTCACCAATGACACAGAGTTGCGGTCTCGTTCAGCAGTATCAGGTGCCGCATTGCCGCGGGCCTGAATGGGGTCTCTCCCAGCACCGGGATGGGCCTCGGAGGAAGAGCTTGTTGTGACGCGCAGAGCCAAGGACGGGTGCCAAGTAACCCCGCCGGGCCAGCCCTACCCAAAGGATGGAGAAGAAGAGCTTGATTTTGCTTGAATTATTGCACTGTTGAGGGCAGAACAAGGCCGAAATAAAACTTTGTCTGCAGTGTTGACGATCCTGGCTGGTGTAACAATCCATACTCATGCGGGGGTAGGCGCAGGATCGTCGTGTACATCCAGCCGACCTACGCACGCTACGTTGGCGTGGTTGGGCACCCCTCGCTTTGGTTTACATCAAAGAGCTTGAAGGACACGCAAGCGCACACAAGAACGACCTACATTAGATTATTGACAGGTGCAGTTGTGGTCTCTAGTTTAAGCAAGGAGCGGCACCGACAAGCTCTGAGACAGAATGTTAGATCGCGGAACACGAATGTCTGGTCTGTGGCTGGGTTGATCGATGTCGTTAGCCCCTGCCGCTGTGTGCTGGGGGAGCCCTGGCTGACTGGCTGAGGGAGGTGGCATGTGCGGGCGGGCACTGTCCCGGCTGAGGTTCAACTGTATCGCTCTCGCCTTTCCCACTCCCACATTCTCTCCTCTTCTCTTGGCAGATCTTGGCCAAGCAGCAGCCTGTCGTAGCCTTGGCATATGCAACCCGTTGAGGTGAAAGCGCCCGCAATCCACGAACTCTTGGCTTCAGTGTTCCCATCGCCCTTCGTTCCTATTGACAACGGTCGCGCGCTCCAAATATTGTTGCGGCCTTGCAGCTTGCCTGCGAATTGCCCCTTGACCTGGTCGTGCCCACACGGTTTTGGGAAGGCGAGGGGCTGTCCCGCACACCACTGATTGCTCGCCGAAAAGGAACAGCCCCCCGGAACTCGACCTGTGTGGAAATACCCGGACGCTCGACGCCAGCAGCAAGCGTCACCCGCTTTTTCTCCCTAACACGTCGGATTGACACAAAAACACGCACCCGCTATCGTTGACGACCGCGCAGCAACCGGCTGTTGGGCCCCGCCGCACGCATAGATGGGACCCTACCAGAAGACCGTCGAAAACAGCGCCGTCTCTGCCCCCGCGTCCTCATCAACAACCGTATCGCTGGAGGAGCACTCGACGAGCCGCTCATTCTTCTCGCGCTTTAGCTTGCCTCTCCGATCGCGTGCGCGAAACGTTGCCGATTTCCACATCCGCCCTGCCGATCCTCACCGCAAGTACGGTGCTGGCGACCATGTCCAGGGTGCCGTCATCCTGACTGTTGTCAAACCTGTCCGCATCACCCACCTGACCGTGTCGCTGCACGGCTACGTCCGCGTGTACAAGAGTCCCGGTGCCCCCTCGAATGAGCCGATCGTCAATCCCGCCGAGGTGCCTTCGGTCACGGGCCGAGCTGCGCGACAGAAAAATTTGGGCCATGGCTACGCGTCATTGTTTCAGGACGAGCAGGTCCTCAGCTCCGACGGCAGGCTCGAGGCTGGTAGATATGAATTTAATTTCGACCTCTTGTTTCCAGAAAAGGGTCTTCCAAGCAGTATAGATGTGCGTGTCACCACGTGGGTGGCCTTGTTTCATTGACTGACTTAATTGGTAGTTCGAGCGAGGAACTATTTCTTACATGATCACAGCTACGCTAACCCGCCCGACCTCCATATCCCCCACAACTAGCTGCGAGCGCAAGATCTACCTTGTGGAAAAGGTTGACATCGGGCCTATAGCCGTGCCGCGGCCCCGAACTATTTATCTGGAACCAATATCGAAACGACCCAAAAAGAAGAAACCCGGAGGGCCCGAGAAGGAGCCGGGTTCTGCTGCATCGGGCACTCCAGAGCCCGCGTCCGACATGGACTCCACCCGAGCAAATGAAAATTCAACCGAGGGCTCACTATCGGTGGTGGGTGAGGACTCTGGACAGGACTGCGTGGTTGGACACCGTCGAAGCACGGTGCCATGTGACTTGCGGAGTGTCAGCGGCGAGAGTGCTGTCAGTGCCGGCTCCGGGCAAACCAGGCATGCTGAAACCAATGCAGCGGGCAGCTCAAGTTCCCCCAGGGGCAATAAAAAGGGGCCATCCGGGAAAGATCGGACCATCACAGCCACCATCGAGCTGCTCCGGGGAGGCTGTCTCGCAGGGGACATGGTTCCCGTCAAGATATCGGTCCAGCACATCAGGAGGATGAAGAGTATGCACGGCGTAATAGTGACACTTTACAGGCATGGGCGAATAGATTCGGCGCCGCTGCTCCCGTCACGAGAACTAACCAAGGAGGAGGCTCGCCGTCTCGAAAAAGAAGAATACTACCCGAAATCCAAGACTGGCCTGGGAGGTCTCTCGTTGTCATCCGCAGGTTCCTGCAGCGTCTTTCGGAAAGATTTGTCGCAGGCCTTTACACCCCTCATTATCGATCCGGCGACGCTGACAGCGAGTGTCACGACATCTGTACGGGTTCCCGAAGACGTCTTTCCCACGATCAAAGGTGTCCCTGGTGAGATGATAACCTTCAAGTACAACATCGAGGTTATAGTAGACCTGGGCGGCAAGCTGGCAAACCAAATACAGACGGGGAAGCCGACCGGCGGGAGAATCGCATCGACCGTGGCACCGCTAGGGGTGACTGGGAACCCATACGAAGTAGGGGCACCCACCCTGGCATCCTGGAGCACAAGCATTATCGACACGGATCGGCTGCGACGCGAGAAGGGCGTGATTTCGGTCGTTTTCGAAGTTGTCGTCGGAACTTTGGACAGCAGCCGGCTGCGTGGCAAGAGCCTCAAGTTTACCCCTTCAGTCCGTTCTCACCATCATCCAGGTCATGAGTACAGGAACAGCCACCACGACAAAGGACATTGGCCAAAAACAGTTGAAGAGGACGAGTATGCCGACGAGGACTACGCGCAGGAATATGGACCGTTTCCCGCACAATCTGCAGAACATTATCATCATTGGAATCCAGCACCACCCGCGGTTTTACCTAATCCATATCATATCTCTCCGCCCCAAGTCTTGGACGACAGTAACCTTACAGAAAAGGACCTCATCCGACGCGCTGAACAACGGCTACTGCCTAGCCAACCGCCGGAAGCACCCGTGGCTGGTCCTTCTAATCATGGCCATGCCATTTCGCACCCCCAAAATAGCTATACCTCAGATGACCGCCCACCTGCCTCGACCATGACGCTGCCGCCAGTACAGCCATTTATTGATTCCACTCCCGATGAGCCCGCGGAGCCCTCGGCTCCCACTCTGAATGACCTGGCTGACGCCGTGTCTCTTACCCCGACGGAAGATAAGCAAGAGCTCGAGAGGCGACGGCTACTCGCTGAGGCGAGTGCTCCTCCTGAATTCCCCGAGGACTATGATAATGGCGGCGTTGGGTCAAGCTATAGTGCCCCCCTTGCCCCCAGCGCGCCTCCTTTTGTCGGCGATGAACTGCTGGAACCATCAGCTCCAGTACTGGTCGAGGACGAAGAGGAGAGCTACGGGCCGAACTACACTTATGCGTCTGCATCGGTAACCAGCCCGACATCGATAAGAGCAGGGGATGCACAAGTGCTTGGTGGGGTGGAGCCGTTACCCAGATATGAGAGGTGATATTGGTAAAATATCAGTGGCGGTAAAATGAACGAAATGAGCGGCCGTCTTTTTTGTTTCTTGACGAACTATGACGTGGGAATTTACAGGCTGTGTAGATATGGTTGCAGTGCCATCCAATGGATGGGGTGCTAACTCCATGACGACTTGGATCCTGGGAGGGAGGCGGGGACTGAGAATAGATGATAATTCTGGTTTCTGGTCAATGTTAGGCCACCCCCGATGTGATTGCGAGGTTTCATGTCTCATGTGTTGGGCCGATGTAATCGCAACCTACACACCAGTATTTAGGTCACAGAAACGGTCACCCAAAACTCAACCCAATTCAACACCTTCTACCATCATAATACATGCCCCTACACATGTCCAATGCATCTCATCAGTCATGCAGATTTGAGCGGCAAGCATGAAAGTATGAATAATTGTCTGCATAATTTATCAACACTGTGTTTGCTTTGCGTCCATTCAACTGCCAAGCCCAACTCTCTTCAAGACACCATTGTCTTGGGGTCCAGTTTTTACCGAGCTCCACCGCCATTACACAACCTGAAACCTGGAACTCGGATTTAAGGCGTACAAATAATGGCAAGAGGGGGTATCCAAAAAGTTTTGCTAAGAAAGAAAAATAACCTGCTTCCCTTGATCGACACGACATTCAAACCAGTGGGCTTGAAACGAAATGAAAATAAATGGTCATGACACTTCATTAAACCGGTATCCCAAGACGCCTTACTTTTGGAAGAAATGGTCCCCCTACCTTCTTTTCTACATGCTCCTCGTTGCAAAAATTCAACCGGGCGCAATACTGGGGCTTCTGGAGTCGCCGTAATCGTGTCCGTCATATCGGCGCTGGAGGCTCCATGATTGTCCCTCTTGGTGGCCTTGGTCGGGTTGCACATTGTTGGGCTCATCGTTTGCTTCGTTGCTGCCCATTTCCCGCACCATGCTGTCTTCACCATCGAGCTCGCCTGGTCCCGTTTGGATGTAGGCCTCCTCGACAGCTTGCATGTAAACCTCGGGGTCGTGGGGAAAGTATCCAGGCCCGGCCACGGCGCTCCGGGGTTCGGCACTGCCATACGAGCCTGATCGTTCTGGGGGTTGTCTCTGCACGGTCGGGGGAGGGGATGCAGTTCCTGATGGCGCCGCGCTGCTTGTTCGTGTGCCGTTGGCGCACCAGTCTGGCTTGCTCCCTTGCACCTCGGCTGGAGGCGAGGTGGAAAGGGCGGTGCGGTTACTGGCAGTCGTCATGGCCGAGACTCGGTTTGGCCTGGCTGGGTTTCCATTCCCGTTCCCGTTTACATTCCCGCTTCCGTTGGCGCTGAAGGGGGCGCCGACGAGCGTTGTGACTCCCGAGCTGTTGCGGTGATGACGGGTCATGGATCCATTGGGGCTTGGTTTGATGGGGTCAAAATACGCGCCAGCCTTATTATTAGAGTCGGGCGGTGGCTGAAAGTTAGCGCTGTGATGAGCTGCTGGTGTCGCAGCGGCAAAGTGAGATAGAATGGGATAACTGGGCTGACGCATATCCAGAGCGTTGACATGGGGGGGGAGATCAGCGTTGTGATTGTCGCTAGCAGCCGACTTCTTGTTGTAGCGGACCCAAAAGATGACAATCGAGGCGATGATGATAGCAAAAACGGACCCGCCAACTGCGATTCCCACAACCGCGGGTGTCTGGATCGTCGTGGGCGATGTTACGGGGGCGGGCGCGAGACTGGGAGTGGTTGATGAATACGAGGGATTCAGAGTGGCCGTCCCGCTCGTGATTACGGGATTTTCTGTCGTTGTGATGGTTTGAGTGACGGGTTGACGGGATGTGATAATCATGGTGGAAGTCACATCGACGGTCGTCTTAGCATTGAGGACTCTGCAAACGTATTAGCATCGTCACAGAGGGGCATAACATTGACATACATGGTTCTTGTTAGGAAAATAGTTGTCAATACAAATGACGTGGTCTGCGTAGTGGTGGTCGTTGAGACGACATTTGTCAGGGTAGTCGTGTCAGTCGCGAATATCGTTATGGTCGGCTGCGGTGATACGGGAGAGGGTTGTCTGGTGGCCTGCCTACGAACCAGAACGGCGTCGTCAACTGCGTGAGGAGCCCGGAGGACCGTGACCGAGGTCCAAGTGGCCCTCACTGCCTTGTTCCATGAGGCGCGAGTTTCCGAGGAAATGTCCAATGGTTTTGCTACCAAGACTTGGTATGTCGGGAGGGATCGCCTTGCAATCGAGGTAGATGTGACCCAGACGATGTTGGTTTGCGTCTCAGCATTGGAAACAATGACTTCAGTTGTCGAAACAATTGTCGATGTGTCGAAGATAACGACGAGAACGGTAGCTATCTGGGTCACGACTCGAGTAATGGTTTGGCTGGTAGTTGAAGTAACCGTGACGGGTCCTCTGGCTAAATGTAAGCGACTGCGAGGCTACTATTGCTGTTGTTTACTCGATTAATAAGTGTCAACTTACCTAGAGACGATACATCTTCCTTGATCGCATGTTTGTCCGCTTGCACAGCAGCCAGTGCCGCAGCATATTCCCCCCGAACCGCAGCAGTAAAGACCGCTGATGCAGCAAGAGTCGCAATTAGCGCAAAAGTTGACATTGTCACCAAAGCAGAAGTTAGTCCCGTTCGGAAGGCAATCCCGCCGCGTGAGGTCGATGACACCGCGCTCTCGGAAGCCGATGAAGGCCTTAGTCCCAGGGGAGGGATCTTGCCAACTCTTGAGAAAGGCTGCGTCGGCGTCAGGGACGATGGCGAGGTTCGCATGACGAGGTCGTGAAGCCCAACTTGTGGTGGCAAGCAGGGAACAGCATATAAAAACAGCAGAAGCCAGGCGTCGCAGAACTGGTGACATGGCGAACGCATGTCATAATGCACCCCCCACAAAGACGGTAGGAAATAGAACAGAAAAGAGTCGTCGATCCATGACCAAAAGTCTGGGACGAGGTCTGGGTGTCCGGCTCCCAGGGCTTGCCTGGTTTTAACTGATCCACAACCCATCGGCTACACCGATCGACTGCATCGCACAAGGCAGGCCAGCACAGCGAAGCGGGGGTGTCGAGACATGTGGCTGCATCCAACGCCAAACCTGTCTGGTACGCAGAACTCAGTAGTGCGTACCAGGACTCAGCACAGAGTCGCAATGACAACCACCATTGTGCCGACGCTATCAAACATGGATGGTCAAGGACACGGACAGGGCTGCTGGTCCGGCGTGTCGTAATTGCACTTGGGCTGAACCAGACCTGGAATCCAGAACTTGAGACATTGGCCAGCCACAGACATGACAGCACTGGGAAGGGCTGGGAACTGAACTCCATTCCCCCACATTGTTGGAGGTGCTGCAAGTTTTCGGACATTGTAATTGTAGCGCTGGGCATGCCGCTTTCGTCCCAAGGCTAGCGCCTGCCGTGCCGCCGAGCCGTTCGTCACTCAAGAAAAGAGGGCTGTGCAGTGCAGTGCAGTGCATGCAATGGAGCATGTCGTGCCGGGCTTTTCCTTCTGTCAGACAATCAGACGGTCTGCCAGCTCATCGGTCTGCCAAGACAGCTCCTGCTGTCCGTCCATTGGGCTGGGACCGGAAGGTTACAGCGGGCACTGCAGCGGACAGGAATCGACTTTGATAGCTTCGAAATCCCGATTCTTCTTTTTGCTTCGCGTCGCCGCACACTGCGGTGATTGCTTGAGTATACTAAGGCGGTAATGAAAGATGATAAGCGCTGCCTCTGCTTATTTAGCGGCAAAAATTGTCTAGTGTACACTAGAGTCAAGTGGCAGGGCAGAGGTGGGACACTGGGAAAAGGAACGGTGGGAGATCCGCGATTTCGTCCAAGGTGAGAGTTCATGATGCTGATGCACGGGCCCATAATTGAGCCGAGCTTCTGTCCGCCAAGTCTACACTACCCCATTCTGCGTTGGTCTCACCAAAAGTCGTCGAAAAATCAAGAAACTCGTCCTGCAATAATGTGGCTCCGGTAACACTTGGTTGTTTGGAGCTTTTCATTTCTTCTTCAAAATTTACCCGAGATGGAAATTGACGACATCCTTCGCGATGTCGATCCGTCTTCGCACTCGGTGCCGCAGGCAAAACTTGACCTGCAAGCTCTGACACGCGTCTGGACTGCCGAGAGATCGGCCCCGGAGCTCCTCTCGTGTGTTGCTCCCTGCAAGCTGTTGCTCTCAGCAAAACTGCTTACAATTCTTCGCAGATGGCCGCCAAGTGGCCTCTTCGAGCGCATAAACGACGACATCAAACGCCAGATCGAACGCGTCGAAGAGATGACGGGCGACATGGACCCCAAGACAAATTTCGCCCTCATTGTCATCCAGACGGAGCTCGAACGCTACAAATATCTGGTCCGCAGCTACCTACGCGCTCGAATCGCAAAGATAGATCGTCACACGCTGCACTATCTCTCGACAGATGCCTTGCGGTCCCGTCTATCCGACACCGAGCTTAGCTATGCTACGCGTCATCAGGCGCTTCTCCACAACCATTACCTCTCGTCATTTCTTGCCTCATTCCCCCCTGCCCTGCAGAACCTCAATGATACGGCTGGCGGACTCACTATGATTGATGGCCCAGATCTGGAGTCGGCCGTCTTCATACGTCTTCTCCGGAATGCTTTGGTCGAGGGCCGCGGCGTTGACACGGACGGCACCACACAGTTTGAAGAAAACGACATCATCATCCTCCGTTGGGCAGATGCGAAGTCGTTGGTTGAATCAGGCACGGCTGAGCTTGTTTGAGGTGAGCGATGCTGTTGTGTTCAAATACGGCTTCGCACCATCGCGTATAGGCACGGAGATAAGGGATTTGGCCCGGCCCTAACTCTGGGCCAGGAGCCACTGGACCATCCCACCACCAAAGTCTAGGCATCATGGTCTTCACGCCTCATTTTCTGAAGTCTTTTTGGCGGTGAGAAAAAGCCGGGAATCCTGCCGCTTACAAATACGCGTGATGAAGCTCAGGGTGCGGACCAAGTCCGCATTCGACCTGGGCACCGGAGATAACCTCAAACGACCGACCACAACTAGCGAGGACATACTACACGGTCCATGACCGCGCGGACTTTGGACCGTGATGACGAAGAGGAACAAAGACATGATCTGAAAAGTATATAATAAGGCTTCTCTGAGGGCATGTCTCCTGTCCGTTGGCCTTCGCCCATGCCATCACCTCACAGGTTCCTTGTTTGATACCTCAACAGCTACCAACATGGCTATCACCCCTCACACCGATGTCGTGCTCATTACGGGCGCAAACCAAGGCATAGGTTTTGAGACGGCAAAGAAGCTCGCCTCGGAACACAGCGACTACCACGTCATCATGACTGGCCGCCGAAAGGAGGCCACCGAGGAGGCTGCAGCCAAATTGCAAGCTTTAGGTCTCATCAATGTTGAGGCTCTCGTCTTAGGTACGACGGGCCCGTACTCGCTAGAAGCAACAGTGTTGACAACTCTGACCAGATGTCGCTTCAAATGAGTCAATCGCCGCTGCGGTCAAAGAAGTCAAGGCTAAATACGGACGTCTCGATGTGTTGATCAACAATGCCGGCATTAGCATTGGGTGGGAAGAGAAAGCTACACGGGCACGGTGGCTTGAGCTCTACAACACCAACGTGGTTGGAGTTGAGTTCGTCACGGAAGCCTTCGTTCCCCTCTTGGAGAAATCGCAAGGCGTCCAGCGTATTGTCAACGTCACCTCTGTCTTGGGCAGCATGCAGAACAAGCTGGACAAGGACCACTTCATTTATAATGTTGAATGGTGTCCGTACTCGGTGACCAAATCGGCACTGAACCAGCTGACACTGCACTATGTTGCACGGTACCCAACATGGAAGATCAACCTGACTTGTCCTGGCTATCTCGCGACAAACCTTAATGCGTTCAAGGGGGTTGGGTCAGTCTCGGATGGCGCCATCAATACATGCCGCTTGGCGACATTGGGGAAGGACGGGGAGACGGGAACCTGGACTGAGAAGGAGGGCTCGATAAGGTGGTAGACAGTAAGATGGAAGATAGTGTGGTGCACCGTATCCTCTCGCGACACACGTTTCAAAGCTTACGCCTTCTAGTTAGTCTACCCCAGTTTTTCACATGATCTGACATCTATCTCACTGAGCTGCACCCATTGTAATATAACCTTTTTAGACGGCGAAAAAATCATCGTTATATAGTCCCGAATGCATTTTAAATGCAAAGTCTTTGTTTTGATAGATACGTTGTGCAAAGCAAAGGATCGCAGGTAAAAACACCTTTTGCCTGTGCCTCTTAGCACCATGGAATCACTCTCTGGCCCACTAGGCCAACTTCGGGTAGCTCTCAAACGTAAGTCACGAGAGGATCTGGAAGTGTGCGTGTAGATGGAAAACGCTAGTGTAGAATTTTGTGTTCTCAGAGTTGAGATTCTCAATAATGCAACGTATTCAAAGTTCTGACAGTGGGGCGCAGTCTGGGGAACCTGGAAACGCATCATCTCCCCGATCGCTTCATCCCTTGTCGACTAGCCGGCAGTGGACACAGCATAACGGCGGCAAGATTACCTCATTTATGCACTTTTCCTCAGCTGTGCGAATGTCGAGAGAGCTCGTATTTCGGTCGCTGGAACGCAAAGCCTGTCTTCTCAAGTGCCCAGCCATCCAGTCTCTTTAGCCGGACATTCCATTTCTGAATCCCGAGTGCGCAGCGCCCGAGTTTGCAGACCATGTTTGTTTGTCAGAGCCAACACCATTGTCGGCACTGACGTGGGTGCCCACGAACAAACAGAGCGCTGGAGGGCGGCCCATTCCGCGCACCCAGGATTTGAAGATCCTTATACAGCTCGGCTCCTCACTCTAAAGCAACAATAAAAGCATGACTGTGGATGCCGCGGATGGCTTGGAGGTTACGGCCACGCGGCGTCATCGAGAGGGATTGGCCATGGGTTCCCCGCGCTCGAATCGGGCTTCCCCTGCAGATGCCGAGAGCCACCAACCACTCACATGCATCATTCTATGGTTTATTTTATAAAATTTATAATAAAAAAAACAGAACTTTTCACTTCCCCTGACGGGTACATACCAGGTCCGCAGGAATTGAACTTTATGCATTTCGATTCCAGGTGAAATATTCCCTGTATTTACCTTCTTGATCCTTGAAGAACATCACTCCAGAAAGGTATCCACCGGGCCCCTTGTCAGGTAGATTTATAAAATAAAAAAACCGTAGAATAGTGTATCAAACGGGACCTTGTCTGGCAATCAGGTAGCTTTTTGAGTGAAAAAAAACCGTAGAATGGGCACACTTGTCTGTTGATGCGGTTCAACGCAGACGCGCCCCCCTTGGCCCCGCAAAGCACATTGGGGAAAGCAGCCAGCCCAGTGGGCTTGACCTCCTGTATCACAAACTGCAAGGCAAGCTGCAGACAAAACATTGTAAACCCTCATGGGCAGGCAATGCGGTTCGTTGCTGGAATGGGGAAAGATGGGGAGCTGAAATGCAAGAGCCCCGATTTGCGTTGCGTCTCTCCTGTCTGTTTTCTGTTGCGACATCTACACTCAAGGACAAAGCCGCGTGCTTTCCCCCTTTTCGCAAATTGACGCACGATGATTGGTGCCCAGGCCAAGATCGGAGGCCTGAATCGGGCAAATCCTGGTTCACGCTCCAAGAAATTTTAAAATTGCGTTGCTCCATTCTTGGTCAGGCCTTCTCCAGGTTTCGGACCTGCTCCTTGCTCGTCTCCCAGTCACTCTGGGATCTACACGTGTATGATGAGATGCATGCATCTGAGCACCTTTCTCAGAAGTGTAGGCAGAAAAAAAGAAATACAAAAATTGAAACTTTAAACGCAGATGGTCCCCAAGGAGCCCCGACCAGACAAGACCCAGGTCACAAATACTTCGGGCTGGGCCACAGATTCCCGCTGTTACGCGAGGAGGAGGAGACCATCTCGTGTTCGAACGATGAGTGGGTACCCGTTTACTATTCATACACATCCAAGCAGACCACACCGAATGGGCTCCCATTGGAAGCAAGCAAGACGCAGGGAGAAAGCCGCGAGAATGTGAAGAGGCTAACTCAGACCATCCCTGCAGGGGTTCCTCCCCCCGTCTGTTCCAGTTTCCAGCTGAGTTCTTCCGTCTGGTGAGAGAGTGACAAGAGAGAAAATAAAAAGAGACCCCCCCCTCCTCCCTTCCTCCGCCATTTACACCAACCCACTCACTACTCCTCCATCTATTAAGTTGCGCCTCCTAAAGTGTGTTGCTTTGCATTGACGTTTGCCTACCCTTGCTTCTTTCTCATCTTCGGGACAACTCCCATCTCACTTGTCTTCACCACTAATATCTTAATATCTTTAATTCACACCACATCCAAGATGCGCTTCACTGCCCTCCTTTACACCGGCGTCTTCGCCCTCGCCGCTGCCCAGTCTGCCTCGACTGGCTCTGCGCCCACCACCACCGATGCCGCCACGGCCGCGCAGAACAGCCAGCAGGCCGCAATCCTCGCCTGCCTCAAGACATGCAAGGAGGGCGATGTCGACTGCACGTCCAAGTGCATTACTGTCCCTAACCCCAGCGAGAACGATGTATGATTATTTTCCCTGCCCCTTGACAAGGCAAACCAAAAACCTAACACGGTATACAACAGGTCAACGAGACCAACAAATGCGTCGCAGCCTGCCCCCAAGGTAATGGCACCGCCACCGACACGCTCAACTACACCAACTGCGTCAATGGCTGCATTGGCAAGCACTTCTATACTCCCGGCGTCGGCTCCGGTGGTGCCCAGGCCACGGGCGGTTCCGGGCCCGGGTCGGGATCTGCCCCCTCCGGCTCGGGTGCCACGGGCACCAACGGTAATCAGGCCTCGGGCACAGGAAGCGCTTCGTCTGGCACGACCTCAAACCCTGCGTCTCCGGCGATGGCGGTAGCGGGCTCAACTATGGGCTTTGTTGGCTTCTTGGCGGCGGTGCTCGCTCTCTGATTGCGTGTGAGAGGACTGAGAGGACGGAGAGGAACGAAGAACAGATAACACGGGGAGCAAATGATACCTTAGGCTTTTGGATCAAATTCGGAAGGACGCTCGTCCCAATCAAGTGTCATGTTAGGAGAAGATGGCAAAGAGGGGAACGTCGACACGAGAAGAGGAAGAAGTGGACGTGTGTATGGTAATAATCCGTGGTCACAATATACCGAAATCACCAAGACTTGGTGGAGGGGTCATTACTCTCTTGCCATTCCTTTTGTTCCATGCCGCGGGTCATTGCTTCATGATATTCAAGGCGTTCCCGTTGGGACGACAGGCTCAATATCGGTTATCCATGGTAGGTGGAGACGCTTCATCTCGACGGCCAGCTGGAACAAATAGTCTAGACTTTCGCACTGTGTCTTGGCCTTGTGGACGTTTTCACCCCAGACGTAGACACCGTGGCGGCGCACCAACACGGCGTACGTGTCTGGGTACTTGTCCATAGCCTCCTCGAGGAATTCGGTCAGGTCCTCCTCGTGCGCGGTGTTCTCGATGACGGGGATTACCAGCGTGTCGTGGTACCCTAAGTTCCCGCTCTTTTCGAAGCCACGGCCGAAGCCCTTGATTTGCTCGATATTGTTGATGCGGAACTCGCGGTCCTGGCTCGGACCGCACGTCTCGAGGATCAGTGTCACCAGCACGGCCCAGTGCGAGTGCGTGTGGATGCAGCAACCTGCCCTCCGCTTGGTGAAGGCAGCGAGGAATAGCGGCGTGCACTGGCTCGGCTTGTAGTGTGGAGGACTGCGCAGGTACACACGCTTGCGCCGATCCAACGACTGGGCCTGCGCGACGAGGGATAGGACGTAGATGTCTGAAGGTTTCATCAACTCCTTCTGCACGCCCGACGGCGCAATGTAGACAAGGTCACTGTAGAACATCATTGTCAGCCTTACCCTTGTCTAGGCACTTTGAATTTGTCTCTGAACATACTCCTTGCGGATCGAAGCGCCTCCTCCAGTGCCCGTCACCCATCCCAGGGTCCAGAATTTGGCACACAGTGAAGGAATCAGGTTCGCCGGGTGGTCAGGGCTGTCCGATTGCACGAGGTGGTCATTGTCACCAGGTGCGGGCCCAGGTGCGGGCGCAGATGCAGCTTGCCCCGCCATGGTCGCTATCGGAGATCGCGGGTCACTACGAAGAAAGCCGCAGGCCCCAGGTTGAGCAATTGACGAATGAACGAGGCTCGCAGAGGCCAGCTAGCTTCTGGCTTTAGAATACTCTGCCGTGATTTTACGCAGAAAGCGGCAATGGTCCAGGCAAATGAGGCGATATGAGGCTAAATTGGCGATGAAAAGCTGCGACCTCGCCCTGAGTGCTTCCGAGACCAATCACCCCTGTGTTGTCCCGTTTGGTCGTGCGCCCCTACAGGTCCACTGTTCGACATCGACCCACTTCCACATGCAAAGCCATTCTCGCTGTAGGATGTGGAGACGAATACAGCCCAATTGCGAGCGCCGTTTGTGTTTGTCTGCAAGCTGCTGTCAGGATGAGATGGTGAATTGGCCGTATACAACATCCAGCAACACCGGGCTGCTTGTTCTGCAACGCCGCAACCGTGAAACCCCATCTTCATGCATTCGAGATCGGTCGACCAGGCGACGAGGGTACTCAGTTTCAATGGTGAATCATGTAACATGACAATCCAATTCCCTCCTTCCAGGTTACCTGCCTAACGTCTTGGCGGAGCCTCAACGCCTTGAGCTGTGAGAGAGACGGGACGACGCGGAAAATTCCTGACAATGGCGTTCCGCCCAGGCACCCCGCATCTCCCCAACTGAGGATACATTCCATTGCAGATGATGAAAGACAGCTTCAATGGAGAACCCAGTCAACAAGCCACCTCCCCATGGAATTGAGCACCTAGTGAAGGATAGCAGCCCTCTGCACAATTAAAAGTCATCAAACAGTGGATACAATGGCCGTGACCTGCCCGATATGGCTGCTTGCAATAGCATAACGATTTTAGACGGATAGTGGTTCCGATGCGCTAATCGAAGTTTCGAAGGTCTTCCACAGCTTAGCGCAGAGGACAGCTTGGCTGGTTACCCCTTCCAGCCTCCCCGTCCCAAAGCCGGCCCCGCAAGACCTAGCCGGTCCCGCTCGTGCAGCCCCGAGCTCAAGCTCTGCAGTGTATTTCGCTGTTAAAGACACGTTGTCAGATTTGCGTCTTGCCGAACTTCAAATTCACCACATTTTCTCCCCACAGCAATTTCGTGCCTTTTCCTCCCCCCCTCGTGCTCTTGGAGTGATATCCATTGCCCGAATCAACGTCTCGTCTGTCTCCGTAGACGATCAATTCTGTTCGTCGTTTTCTCCCCCTCCACCTCGGCCACTTCGTCTTTGTCGCCATTCAAGAGCTGCTTGAGACAGTGCTCGGTCGTGCAGAATGAGGTTCAACGTTGCCGCCGCCGCGGCCAGCGTGGCTCTGCTTGCTGGCAGCACCCATGCTGAGGACCAGAAGGTGGTTAAGGATGAGAGCTCCAGCAGCTCCTCTAGCGCTGCTTCTACCAGCTCCGCCGCTCCCAAGGTGGCCCCTCCTATCCCGACCTTCACGGTAAGTATCCGTCGCACCTCCAATCAATTGGTGATGTCGGGCTAACCCTTGGCAGCCCACTAAGCTCAAGGCACCCTTCCTCGAGCAGTTCACCGAGGGCTGGGACAAGCGGTGGAAGGCGTCGCATGCCAAGAAGGACATTCAGGGCGACGAGGAGTGGGCTTACGTCGGTCAGTGGGCTGTCGAGGAGCCCACCGTCTACAAGGGAATGGAGGGTGATACTGGTCTCGTTGTGAAGAACGCGGCTGCCCATCACGCCATTTCGGCCAAGTTTCCCAAGAAGATCGACCCCAAGGGCAAGACCCTCGTGGTCCAGTACGAGGTCAAGCTGCAGAGTAAGTTGATTCACAACTTGCAACTACTTGCTCCCGCTAACGCTGCCGTTTCCAGACAATCTCGAGTGTGGTGGTGCCTATATGAAGCTGCTGCGAGATACCAAGGCCCTCCACCAGGAGGAGTTCTCCAACACCACGCCGTACGTCATCATGTTCGGCCCTGACAAGTGCGGCCACACCAACAAGGTGCACTTCATCTTTAACCACAAGAGCCCCAAGACGGGCGAGTACGAGGAGAAGCACCTCACGTCGCCTCCCTCAGCCAAGATCGTCAAGACGACCGAGCTCTACACGCTCATCGTCCACCCCAACAACACCTACATCATCCAGCAGAACGGCGAGAACGTCAAGGAGGGCAGCCTCCTCGAGGACTTCACCCCCGCCGTCAACCCTCCCACTGAGATCGATGACCCCAAGGACAAGAAGCCCGAGGACTGGGTTGATGAGGCCAAGATTCCCGATCCCGAGGCCAAGAAGCCCGATGACTGGGACGAGGACGCGCCTTTCGAGATTGTAGATGAGGAGGCCACCCAGCCCGATGACTGGCTGGTCGATGAGCCCAACCAGATCCCCGACCCTGAGGCTCAGAAGCCTGAGGACTGGGATGATGAGGAGGATGGTGACTGGATCGCCCCAACTATCCCTAACCCCAAGTGTGCCGAGGTGTCTGGCTGTGGCCCGTGGACCAAGCCCATGAAGAAGAACCCCGACTACAAGGGCAAGTGGACTGCCCCTTACATCGACAACCCGGCCTACAAGGGTGTCTGGGCCCCTCGCAAGATCAAGAACCCCAACTACTTCGAGGACAAGCAACCCGCCAACTTTGAGCCCATCGGAGCTGTAAGTTTGATCCAGGCGAGATTATGACTTGACATTGCTAACGTTTCCCAGATTGGCTTCGAGCTCTGGACCATGCAGAACAACATCCTCTTTGACAACATCTACATTGGCCACTCGGTTGACGATGCTAAGAAGCTCGCGCAGGAGACTTTCTTCAAGAAGCTTCCCGTTGAGCAGTTTGCTGAGAACGCCGATAAGCCCAAGGAGGAAGAGAAGAAGACCGACTCCCCGTCCTCCAAACCCACCTTCAAGGAGGATCCCGTCAAGTACATCACAGAAAAGGTTGACCTCTTCATCACGATTGCCAAGCGCGACCCTATCCAAGCTATCAAGTTCGTTCCCGAGGTTGCTGGTGGCTTTGCCGCTGTTCTTTTCTCTGTCCTCTTCCTCCTCGTCGGTGTCGTTGGTGGCGGCTCTGCTGTCCCGGCGACCAAGAAGGCTGTGTCGGACGTCAAGGACAAGGCGAAGGATGTTAAGGGCGAGGCTAAGGCCGCTGCCACTGGCGCTGATACGGGCAAGTCGGAAGCCAGCAAGCGGAACACGCGGAGCCAGAACTAGGGGGATTGTGACGATATGCGACGTGCGGGACGGTAATAAGGCCCAGATAGCAAAGACAGCAAATGTTTAGTTAGGCAGGGCACGGTAGAAACCGGATCCGATGGAACTGACAGGCGGGCTATTTTTCTTATATTATTTCATGGTCATTGTCGACGGGCGGAGTCTTTGGGCGCATGTTCTATTGTAGGGTTAACAAAAATATAGTGACATTCCAGTGATTTCGAATCCTTGCGACTGTGCTCTGAATACCGACCGGGCGAATGCTTCATCATTCGCGCCGATCTCCGAGATGTGATCAAGGAGGTTAGCACGGCACATGTGGGCACGTGGTAGTAAAAATGGGTCCGATATCTTCTTTCAGTGAAGATCACAGCAAAAATAGTCGAACCGATATCTACTACCACGTGGAGTTGGAAATCACTGTCAGGTTTTACAAGTGCAAATCGCAGCCAAAATACAGGCAGTGATTTCCGACGCCATGTGACTACCAAGTGCACTGTTGGCTTCGACAGGCTGGATTGGAGGTGACGATTGGCCAGTTGGAACTTCGGCAGGACGCGGCTTTATGGCCACAGGACGCTCTCCTGAATCCACTTCCCCTCACGGTTCCCACTCAGAGCAGGGAGCGGCACTTGCACGCTGGACTACGCAAGTCCTGGGGTGCGTCGTCCGTCAGGTGCTCTCGTGCTATTAAAACGGCAAGGACGACCTAGCGATATCACTGGTGAGCCGGGTAAAAGCAACTGACCATTCACCACGTTAACTTCTGCAACCGCCGGCACCGGGAGCAGCCCCAGCAGCCGCCAGTATTCGGCGATTAATTGTAGCCACCGGTCCGTGGGCACACTCCGTCCCGGTGACCCCTGAGATTCCTGCTGCGAATCATCGGACCCGACCGCTTTTTTCCTCCTCAACCATGCGTCGCTTCGTAGCCCGCGCCGCTTCCTTTTCCGCCACAGGCTCCCCGCGATTTCAATCTCCGGTCGTCTCGGCCACCCCGAGGATGGCTCCGTCTATCAAGTCGGCCGCATCTACTACGGCGATCCGGAGGATACACGCCACGGCCCAGCACCTCCGTTCCGGCGCCGCCGTCGGTTTAGCGAGCACGTCTACAAGCTTCCCGACGACGCATGACAAGATCGAGAAGGTCGAGGACACCCCATGGTTTATCAACAACAAGTTCGTCAGCTCTACCACGACCCAGTTCATCGACCTGCACGACCCAGCAACCAACAACCTGGTGACCCGCGTGCCCCAGAACACAGATGAGGAGCTCAAGGCCGCTGTGGCCTCAGCTCAAAAGGCCTATGAGTCGTGGCGGACCACCAGTGTTCTGCACCGCCAGAATATCATGTTCAAGTTCGTCGCGCTCATCCGCGAGAACTGGGACCGCCTGGCTGCCAGCATCACACTCGAGCAGGGCAAGACTTTTGCCGACGCTAAGGGCGATGTGCTCCGCGGGCTGCAGGTTGCTGAGGCTGCGTGTGCCGCTCCCGAGCTGCTAAAGGGTGAGATACTAGAGGTGGCCAAGGATATGGAGACGAGGACCTACCGGGAGCCATTGGGCGTGGTGGCGGCCATTTGTCCTTTTAGTAAGTTAGAACCGGGGTTTCTATACGGTCGACTTGCTAACAACCAGCAGACTTCCCAGCCATGATCCCGCTTTGGTGTATCCCTATCGCCACCGTCACGGGCAACACGCTTATCTTGAAGCCGTCTGAGCGTGATCCGGGAGCCGCCATGATCCTGGCCGAGCTCTGCCAAAGGGCTGGTTTCCCCGATGGTGTTGTCAACGTGGTGCATGGCGCCCACCGGACTGTCAACTTCATTCTCGACGAGCCGGCCATCAAGGCTGTCAGCTTTGTCGGTGGCAATAAGGCTGGCGAGTACATCTTCGCCCGTGGCTCCGCCAACGGCAAGCGTGTGCAGGCAAATTTGGGTGCCAAGAACCACGCTGCTGTCCTCCCAGACTGTAACAAGAACCAATTCCTCAACGCTGTTGTCGGCGCCGCCTTTGGCGCCGCCGGCCAGCGCTGCATGGCCCTCTCCACCCTCATCATGGTTGGCGAGACCAAGGAGTGGCTTCCGGAGCTGGCCGAACGTGCCAAGGCGCTCCAAGTGAATGGTGGCTTCGAGCCAGGCGCCGATCTCGGGCCTGTTATCAGCCCGCAGAGCAAGGAGCGTATTGAGAGCCTGATTGCCAGCGCCGAGGCGGAGGGGGCCACTGTCCTTCTTGACGGCCGCGGTTCCGCACCCCCCAAGTATCCCAATGGCAACTGGATCGCCCCAACCATCATCACCAACGTCACGCCGCAGATGAAGTGCTACAAGGAGGAGATCTTTGGGCCCGTGCTTGTCTGTCTCAACGTCGAGACCCTCGACGAGGCCATTGACTTGATCAACGCTAATGAATATGGCAACGGCGTCGCCATCTTTACACGCAGCGGCCCCACGGCCGAAGACTTTCGCCGTCGCATTGAGGCCGGCCAAGTTGGCATCAACGTGCCCATCCCCGTGCCTCTGCCCATGTTTAGCTTCACCGGCAACAAGAAGAGCATTGCTGGCGGCGGTGCCAGCACCTTTTACGGGAAGCCCGGTGTCAACTTTTACACTCAGCTCAAGACGGTCACTAGCATGTGGGCGAGCGCGGATGCCATCTCTAAGAAGGCGGACGTTGCCATGCCGACTCATAGTTAAACTTGCGTTGTCAATAACAGTATGGCAGCTAAGCGGATAACGACATCAGACTGATGGGAGATTTGTTTCTTGAATATGGAGTAAGGGGATATAGTACTAATTGAACTTTGATTTTCATGGCCAAAAGAAGTTGGTCCCGAGTTTTGTAGCGGTGTGTCGTGGTGTCTTCTGCGAAGGTATTCCTCACAGTTTTGCAAAGGGGCAGGGCTGAAAAGCTGGCCAGATCTGACCAATCAAAACACCGTATTAAATATATACATTTAACTACACAAATGGAAGGATTGGTTTTAGCGATGGCGATTGTGATAGCAGTCGGGGCACGCAGGGCAGAAAAGCTGGGGGGTAAGGATTGCCAGCCAGGCGACAGCTAATGCGCAGCTGTCAAAGTAAGTTAATCTTTTCTTTGCAGTACTTCGTTCGGCGCTTTTGGCAGTAAAAATATACATGCTCTTGCACATGTCTTCCGAGTGGATCATCGCGTTTGCTCATGAATGAAAAGTGGATGGGCCTTGACCCAGCATGACTTGATTGCAGGTTACATGTAGACCGTCCCAATATCCATCTCGGTATACCAACGATGCCAAAGAACGCCACCGCCATTACCATGCAGTATATGCTATGCATCGTGCCCGCCATGAGTCAACGCCAAACAAGATGTGCCCACCGTTGTATGATTATACACATCAATAGTCCAGTGCCTCGCCGCTCAAAATGCTTCCCAGAATTCCCGCCCCTGTTCCCTCGACTGCTGCTTCCATCTCCTTCTCACCAACACAACTGGCGACACGCCTCTCATCGCCGCCGATGCTACACGGTCCTTCAAACGCATCCTTTCTCTTCCTTCCCTTGCTGCTGCCAGGTGTCCGAAGTACAGCAAAGGCTCCTGTCTTGCCATCGACTACCGTAATCAAAGACAAGGTCTCTAAGCTGCCCACGACCTCCCGAAACTCGGAGGCCGAAAGCGGATGCAACACCGAATCTCGCGTACAGAGCAGAGTGTACGCTTCAAAAAGTGCCTTGACCGTTGGGGCAGTCACTCGTGGTTTCGACGGAGTTGTCGGGACAGATGATGATGTCGCCGACGCAATTGCTGCGCGATTCCGCATCTCGATCGCCACAAGCGAGCACAGGGCCGCCTTCTGCTGAAGGTTAAGGGTTTTGAGGCGCTGGGCCGTGCCGTTACCGAAGGCGGCGGCTGTAACCTTGTTCAGATGAGAAATGGAGACGCGAGGTGCGGATTCAACCGTCAAACTCTGCAGAGACTTGACAAGCGCCACGGACATGCTGACGGCCCTGGGGGTAGCTAAATTAAGGTTCTCACCTAGGGCTCTGCGGGACGGGCTCAATTGCAGGTCCTGCTCTTTGATCTCGTTTTCGTACTTTGTTCGTATCTCACTCTCAACCAGGTCTAGCGCGCGACGGCAGATCTCAAACGCTCGACGGAGATCGCCTGTCTGAGTGGAAACCTTACGAGAGCAAAGCTCGATAGCTGCCGGGTGGAAAAACGGAATGAAGTTCGGGTCGGTCGCCGCCCCTTTGGGGAGAAGGGCTCGTAGTCGAGTAACGATGATCTGCTTGATCTGTGACGCTGTGTAGGGCAAGATCGGGAGCAGTCTCGGCCTCAGATTGCGAGACTTGAGGCGCGGGAGGAATCGATCGGTCAGATCAAGCGCGTTGGCAATGCCGACCAGGGTAAGGCGCGAGGCCTTTTGCAGAGACCATTCAAAAATCCGGTACAAACTCTCCAGATCCAAGGTCAGGATGTGGTCGATCTCATCCAAGACGACCACAAACACGTTCTTGGCTTCCTTTTTAGGCAAGAACATCTTCTTCAGGGCCTCAACGACATCCGTCTCAGCAATGTCGGGCTCTCCACCAACAAGATCAAACAGAGTCAAGTACAAATCTTTGGAGGACTTGATGCTCATGCAGTTGATGTAGGCTTTCCGAATATATGGCGACGCTTTCACCGCTTCTTCCGTGATCTCGTTGACAAGGGCGCTCTTGCCTGTGCCGGGGGGTCCACTGACGTACAGACATCCGCCGGGGCGGGCCGTCTCGCAACGTTCCAGATACTCCCGCAGCTGGGCTCGCTCCTCATCCCGGCCTATTAGCTGTCCTGGGTCCGCGCTACGAGCGAACAGCTGGCGGGCCTGGTGGTATACGGTTTGCTGAGCGCTCGGCGTGAGCGGGGTCTGAGGCGTCATCCGTCTCGAGAACTTGCCCACGGACATGACGCGATGGCGAGGCGTTGTAACTGACTTTTCGAAAACATCATAATGGCGAGGGGTCGAAGGGGTAACGGGCGCTGCACTATAGGCCGTGCTCGCCACCGACGTCCGTCTCGAGGTCGGAGGCTTTGTGGGAACGAATCTTGTGGGCGAGAGGCGTACATTTTCGTCCGACCCTTGGTATTCTGTCAACGGCTCCTCATTTTCCTCGTTCTCGATGACGTCGGCGAGGATAGAGGCAACCTTGTCGGTGCCAGCGTCGACCCGAACGCCACGTCTCTGACGCTTCGAGGGCAGTTCTAGTTTTGGTTCGGAGCCTGCGGGAACGCCTTGTGAGCTAAAACAGATGATCTTGACAGTGTCAAGGCAGGAACATACCTGTGGCCCTGGAAGCTCGGGTTCTCTTTCCAAGAGCGATATTGGCCATTTGTGCAGCTGGGGGTACTCAATTGGCAGTGACGATGGTGGAGGGAAAAACTGGGTGGAAGGAAGCACCAGCCAGCAATGTCAATGCTCCTGCGTTTGCAGAAACGCGACCGCGCTTAGTGGGGTCGGTCGCGAAGTCGCGCGTTTCAATTAGTTAAAAGGTGGCTGGGGAGGGTGGCGCCTGTGGCTTGCATGGCAGAGTCACCCCACGAGACCACTTCAAGCCGGAAAGGTGGGTGAAGGTAAACAAACACGGGCCAAAACCCACAAACTCGGCCAGATGCAACAGCAGCGCATCGGCTCCGCACCACCGCCAGATTGCACGACAGCATCATGCCGCGAGTAGCTCAAGCGCCACGAAGGAGTGGAAGTCGGGTTGCCTCTGGCTCCCTGGTTGCGTCACCATTCAAGTCGCCCGTGAAGTGCGTTGTCTTGTTTTTTTCTTTTCTTTTCTTTTCTTTCTTTTCGTTTTGTTACATGTTACCGTCGCGTCGTTTTGGAACTGGACTAATTGATGTACACCTCTAGGATTCCCCTCAACGACGACGCGGAAGAGAAGGCGCGCCGGTCGCATGGTCGCAAGGTGCTTCACGAGGCACAGATCAATCAACTAAAGGCGGCAGCGACAGGCACGCCTGCGCGCAAAAGCATCGCCCTCAACGACTTCGAAAATGCTGGCTCCTCGCCCGGTTCCAACCCGCGAACTCCGCGGCCACGCAAAGAGTTAGCTGGTGATAAGGATGATGGGAGTCGCATCGTCGTCGGCGGGTCGGCCGTCACCCCAATGAAGCGCGTCCCACCACTCCTGGCCAACTTCGAGGAGTGGATGAAGATGGCGACAGACAACAAGATCAACGCCACCAACTCTTGGAATTTTGCCCTGATCGACTACTTCCACGACATGTCCCTGCTCAAAGAGGGCGACGGTGTCAACTTTCAAAAGGCCAGCTGCACTCTCGACGGCTGCGTTAAGATTTACACGAGCAGGATAGACAGCGTCGCAACCGAGACGGGTAAGCTGCTTAGCGGTCTAGCCGATAGCCGCGACAGCAAGAAGAAGGACCGCGAAGATGGTGAGGAAGATGACGAGGAGGAGGTGGATGAAGATGGTAATGTGGTAAAGAAGCCGAGGAAAAAGGTTCGCTGCGCCCGAAATAATCACCTAATCCAGACTAACTATAGAGCATAGGCTCAGAGGTCATCCGAGGCTACCTTGGCCCCGTCCTTTGCCTCGCTCCAACTGAAGAAATTTGAGCTCGAGTTCACCGTAGACCCGTTGTTCAAGAAGGCATCCGCCGACTTTGACGAAGGCGGCGCCAAAGGACTCCTGCTCAACCATTTAATGATCGATTCTCAGGGCCGCATTGTTTTTGATAGCAGTGACGACGCCGATGATGTGTCAGCCCCAGACAAAAATAGCAAGGAAAGAGACCCAGCTCTTGGTGACGGGGACGACGTAAACGAAATGGACATCAGCCTCACAGATAAACCGCAACCTGAAGACGACGAGGACGTCGAAATTGACATTGTCTCTCTTGGCGCCCGCTTCTTCCCGGACCTCAGCCGGCTTGACCAAATGGACGTCTGCCCGTCCCTCAAGACTTTCGACTTGGGTGACCCTTCTGGTTCACTTGACATACCCTTCCTCAGGGCGCCCGAAGACTGGCGCGAAGACAAGGAGAAAACGCCTGGCATTGGGGACAAGTCAGGCATGTTTATCGATGAGGAGAACCCCTTGGGCTTCGATGATGATGATGGACTTGGCGCCTTTGACCTTGGAACCGATGTCAACTTTGGTGAAGGCGGTGAAGCCTGGGCCCGCGAAGCTGCACTGGAGCCGCAGATGATGCGTGTCTTCGATGCCGGTCTTGGTCTGAGCGGGGATGGCACGGGCGGCGAGGGTGATGGCGGCGATCTGGGCATTGATCTGATGCTGGATCCCAGTGGCCAGAACCAGGGCGCCGATTTTGTGATGTCCATGACACACTCACAAAAGGCCGACAGAGCCCACGAAGACATCCTCAGCTACTTTGACCAAGCTCTACAGAAGAACTGGACGAGTGCCGAGCACTGGCGTATCCGCAAGATCAAAGACGTCAACAAGCCGACGGATGCTCCTCGCCAGCGCAAGGAGAAGCAGCCGTTCGAGATTGACTTCTTGTCGCCGCTCGATTCGGCTCTCGCTGAGGTCATCTACACACAGGCGTCTACAAACACTACCATTTCGCTGCCCAAGAAGGACTGGAAATCAAAATCACGAAACCTGTTGCCTGATGACCGTCACTTTAGCTCCAAGCAGCTGCTTAGTCTGTTTCTCAAGCCCAAGGCACGCCTTGGTCGCAGGCGACTCGGCGGCTCCCGATCTACCAGTGTCTTCGGCGGGGACTCTGGCCACCAGAACGATGTCCCGGAGGGTGAGATGGACGAAGCGTTCTGGGCGTCACAGAAAGCGCCACTACCGAATGGGGCGGACGGGGCACCGTCAAATACTGGAGACGACACGACCACCCCAATCCAAGGGGATTATGATGCAAACTTCTTCCAGGATGATGGGTTGCCCTTCGCTGGTGGTGATGACGACGATGATGACATGGACGAGTTTGCCGACGCAAGGGAGCACTTCACACCTGGGCCTGACGGCATGGGTGGTCCTGGCGGCGGCATGTTGACCGAGGTTGGGATGACTGGCGCATTCAACGGGCTGACGGTTACGAACCCGTCAGACCTGGCGTTTGGCACCATGCTGGTCACGCAGAGCAGGAGGGTGAGGCCCGAATATGTACAGTACGCCCGAGTAGCCAAGAAGGTAGACGTGAGGAGATTGAAGGAGGAGATGTGGAAGGGAATGGGCTTTGAAAAGCTTGAAAAGGTATCTCTCCGTCCTGTTGCCGATTTCCTGACATGCTCTAACAAGACCCAGCCTGAGGAGGACCCCGACAGCTCCAGGCTGCCAACCCTTGATGCCGAAAAGGGCGCCGAGACGACTCTCAAGTTCACCGACGTCATGAACGACCTGCAACGTGTCTACCCCAAACCTATTATGGACGACATCTCGACCAGCTTCTGCTTCATCTCCATTCTCCATCTGGCCAACGAGAAGGGACTCATTATTGAGAAGACCCCCGAGTTGACCGAGCTGACGATCCGCAAGGATTGGACGGCGGAAATTACCGGGGTCGATTAACTTCGGTTCTGATGAATGGGTCCCCTAGATGTAACGAATTCTTTTCTAACTTTCTTGACTTGTGCATGGGCGAGCAGGTGGGAGTGGAGGGGCTACCAGGTGGATTGTTTGGTTTATACACATGGACGGGAATAGGGATCAAGGATCGGTATAGCCGGTGTACGGCTGGTCGGATATGTCATGTTGTTGGTACATTTTCTTGTTTACGCGTTGGCAGGGAGCACACAAACATGGCAGTCGTAGAAGGTCAGTGAAGAGAGCACACTGAGGGCGGCGATAATGAGGATTCCAAGCATTCGTCTGCACGATGTGGTCTATGAGTCGTATAAGTGACGCCTAGTCCTGTTCGCTTCAGAGTGCATTGTGATGGGCCATCTCTTATCCCTTGACCGGGCTTCCAAGCTCGGATTCAGTTCTCTCTCGCTTCGTCCTTCTTGCTCATCGTTCCGGTCGTCTCCTCCCGAAGCGCGCCAAATGAGGCAAGAATCTCATCCAGCGTGGCTTCCAGATTCGTCAAGCTCGCCTCGAGCGCTGTGGCCGTCTGTTCACCCCTGCGACCGCGATTAGCAAAGACAGACAGAGGAGACAACGGAGTTACAGAAATCTATTTTGGGTGATACGCCAAAAAAGAAAAAAGAACAGCGTTTAAAAACAGCGGGGGGGACGCAAATCCTTCCGGAAAACGACCACTAGGTGGTGCTTCTTTGCTCGTTTGTGCTAACCACCAAGCTCGTGCTCATGGAGCACAGTATCTGGCCGAGCCCGCCCGGGACACGGCACCGGGGAGAAGTGGAAAGCCAGGCTGGACAAGAAAAGGCGCTGACGGAGAAAGCTCCACTGCGTTAATGTGGTTCTAGGCCATGGGACTCCCGCAGGAAGCCAACACATCACGTCACGCGGCTTGAAAGGGGAGGAGGGTGTGTGGAATGTGGGGTGGTGGGCGGCACGGATTCGCCTTTTTCCTGGCCCAGCTCGTTGGGTTGGAACAAAAAAGAAGTCGCCGAGGGCACCAAGAACAGTAGGAGCAGCATCCAGCAGGACCCTGCAGAAAAAAGTCCATTCGACCCAAGAGCGGGTGGGAAACATGTTTGCTGCTGTCTTGCGTGCCAGGGAGGGGGATTTTCAGGGTCCTGCTGTTCCAGCTCCAAGCATGCCGATGCGATGGAAGGGTGCGCCGCGTGTTGGTCCCGGCACGGTAGGTTCCGGTGGGAGTGCGCCAAGCCATTGCGTTTCCTCCCACCTAACCCAAGACGGCGCAAGCGATCGTCAGGATAGGCAAATCCCAAGCAGAAATCTGCTGATTTTTGCCGAGTCCAGACCGTGCACCATTTCAGCCTTCACAATGTGCGAGCGCGAATGGGGAGCGATGAAAAAGCAATAAGTGGACGTCTGGCAAATTGCAGCCCCGACTGACTTGCGTCCGCTTTCTGGCAAAGAACTCAGAGGGTCTGTAGCTCCTCCCTAGTGCAGCGAATCGGTGATGCGAGATTATCGTGGGTCCCCACATGCGTTTTCGGACGGGAAAGTCCAGATATCTGCCAAATGCTGCCATGGCATTTCAAAGGAGAAAGATGAGATCATGCCATACCTAGTCAGGTCTCTCAGGGCCTAGACCGCGTACGCCCGGGAGGGAATCATGTTAGCCAGGGAGCCTGGGTCGCGAAAATAAAGTGGGGCCAGAGGGGGGGTGCAGAGGGGAAGGCAGGGCTGCGGAATTCGGGAATGCGGAAATGCTCCAAAGTCCCTTCCCCGAGCCATCGAATTCCTACAGAGTGCAGACGGGTAATGTAAGTGAAATATCAAGGACACTTTACCTGGGCCATATTGTCGCCCTCCCACGCCGTTGATGGCGAGGTTGGATTTTGGGATTTGGGACCATCGCCGTTTGTTGATGCATCCAGTGCTGGCCTTGCACTTGCAGTCCGATTGGAATCTCCGTTGTGGCTTGTCGACGCCATGACAGGCGGGCGCTGTTGAGGAGTAAAGCTGAAAAAAGTAAGCGGCGCTTCAGGGCAGCTGAGACGGGGATTCGGAATGTGATTGACGGGCAGATCACTGGTGAGACACGGGCACAGGAGCTTCACAAGCCACTCATCAAGAAGAAAAAAAGGATGGACACTCACAAAGTCACAACTAAGCAGAAGCTGCGCCCGAAAACAGCTGAGAGGTGCGCTTTTGGTACTTGCTGATGCTGCTTCAAGACCTTGGAAGGCGGGAATTATCGCGATGCCCTGCCGGGAACACAGACCATTTCACCCCTCCCCTCGTATATCGTACGATTTTTGCAGCCAGGCTACGGCGCCTGACGGATTGAGCCCTCAAGACTGTTTGACGCCCGCTTGGCCGACAACCTCTTGTTCCTAACCGTGTCTCAGCAAGTTCAAGAAACTCCCAAGGTCAGCCGCTAGCTGGAGACCGTTGTTGTTGATGTTAGAAGCCACAATGGTTTCTTTTCTTCAGTTCTCTCCAACGTTCTAGACCCACATCCGATTCCCAGGAACTTGGGCCAACTCGCATACCCGCCAATGGGGTGGCATGGAATTAGAGCCATTGGATGACAGCGACAAGCTGCATCGCGCTGCCCGGTGCCCACGCAAACCAACCTGGAACGCAGAAGGTCGGCGACGTGAATCCATGCGAAGCCCCCACTGGTAACACGAATCGTCACACGCATGGCGCTGCTTAGGTACCCGACAGGAGCGTGAGGAGCGTGCTAAAGTTAGTTGGGCCTTGGGATACTACTTCGTGAGCAAAGACCAAGCTGAAAACGGACATTGGCCCGCCAAAAACGGTCAATGACACTTGAGGAAAGCAAGAAGCGCGGGGCAGGCATTTTTGCTTGGGCATGCGGTCCCGCTCCGGCCAATGACGCCCCCAAGAGCCAGACATGATGGGTGGCTTTCATCGGTTACGAAATCCCAGAAAGGGCTTGAAAGAGGCACGGCACGTACCTCGACAGGCGGGTTGTGGAAACTCGATCGCTGGGCAAATTGTCGATGCTGAGGACCACAAACTCGCTCATCAACATCAAATTGGCCCAAGCTCCCTTTCGCCTCCAGCGGGAATCCGGCTCCCCGCACGACTCCAGATGGGACACACGATGCCCTCAAAATCGTGATCAATGCGGCCATGGGCTTCCAGAGGTGCCGTTTTCCGTAGAGAGGTGCATTGAGGGGTGCGCTTGGAGACGGCGCTGTGGAACTTGGCGCCAACATGGGAAGGAGCAGTGGGCGACGCGTCGCTGATTGGCCCAGTGCACCCTAGCGGCCCATCATAATCGTACGTTTTTCCTGTGTCTCCTGGTGTCGATGGGGATCTCGATCCCCCTTGGCCGTTTCCCTCTGCCACCCCTCCCCTCCCATACCAGCAGCAGCAGCAGCCCCCCATCCGAGTTTTGCCAATGATGGCATTTTCGGGGCCGCCCAAAGCCCAGCAAAGCGACGCCCCCAGATGGCAGGGTTTGATGAGACTGGGGCAGGTGGGCCGACGGCGATTTCCATATTTCCATTCTCATGACCGGAAAAGCCCATGTCGTTATTGTAAGGAAAAAGCCATCCCCCTGCCAGAGGACAGCGAGCATTTTCCCCTTCACTTCCCGTCCGGAATCGCCATCACTCACGTCATCCCCCAGTCGCCTATCGATGCAGTCCCACGAACACGGAGAAGCGCGCAGTGGATGACCTCAAAGCCGTCTCGCTCGATCGATGATCCGTCGATGTCCATGCTGAAGTCGATGTCAGCGACTTTGACTTGACTGTTTGATTATCACAACGCGGCGGCGGCCCATTGTCCGTTGGAACGTGCTTGAGCGCTTGACGCCATTCCAGAGTGCCAGAGTGCCGTTGACCGTGTGAGTACTGTCTACTTTTGATGTACGAAGTACATACAGTCCCCGCCCTTCAGCGCATTCCCCCCCTCACCCGTCAACCATTCCCAGATGCTCCCCTGCCCGAGTTCGAGCACTATTCCCTGCCACACCACACTCGATTGGTTTCGCGACTTTGGCCGCACCCCTCTCCCTCGCCGCTCCAAATATACCAACTGCTCCTGGGCCCAGCCCACCTAACCAGCTCGCCAGCACAAGCAGCTTGCTTTTGCCTCCCCTCCCTCCCTCTCCGGGCTCTATTGACACGGTGCAAAAGAAACAGCGCTCTGCTTCACCGTTAAACTTGTCTTGCAACTCTCGCTCCGTGTGAACATCCAGTTGGATCGCAGAGCCCTGGCGTAAAGATCAACAAGTCTTGACGGCTTTCGGCCTCCTTTACACACATCGGAGCTGGTTACCCACTTCGGTACCTGTCACGCCTGGTACCTGGCTGCGCTGCAACTATCGACAGAAGTCTAGACCTGGGTCTGAGACCACGAGTCCGTTTTAATATCATCCGCCGGCACCTGTCCCTTTCCCCGTTACGCCACTGCCCAGGCATTCACCTGATGGCATCCGTCCAGTCTTGACTTTCGGATCCGTTCCTGTAAGTAGCCATACAGCCTCTAGGCTATGCCGGTTTCGTACCACCTCGACTGTTGCCTCTGCAACCCTTAGCAGCATGTCATCGAGATCCTGACCCTCACCCCACCAACAACAAGAACCCAGTCCCAAGAATCCCATGTCGTGAATGAATCCCGTCTGTACTTTACCATTGACTCCACCCCAGATCCTCCGGCCCCCCCCCCCCCCCCACCCCCCCGCCCCCCCCCCCCCCCTCCCCTTTCCCCTTCTCGTCCACAAATACCTACGATCCGGCGCGAGGCATATCCTCCTAGTCTCTTATTGAGCCTCACCTCCACTCTCACCGAAACCGAAGCCCACGAAACGCAGTTGACTAGTTCCTCACGACAAGACTGTGTTGCCCCCGCGTCCTCCTCTGAGTGAGCTCCGCTTTCCAAGATTTGGGCGGACAAAGGAATTGAAACGTCGCGCAGGCCGGGCTTGGGAAACATTACTCGCAGAGAGGGCCTACTTGGGCATTGACCCAGAATTCTCGTCAATTGTTTCGTATGAATATCCGGACGTGCTACCGGCTAGACGGGCACGTCGGGAAGTCGCTAGGCTGGATGTCTCAAGAACTAGAAGCCATCTTCAGGGAGCTTGGGCTCGTTCAGTACCTCCATGTTTTCGTCGAGCAGGGTTTCGACACATGGGACACAATATTGGACATCACCGAGTCGGATCTGTGGGTGCCATCTGCGTCTGCCATCGAGGAGATAACTAACAGCCGATCGGCAGCGATGCCTTGGGTGTGAAATTGGGCCACCGACGAGTGAGCACTTGTACTTTTTCTGATCTGTAACGGTACCATGCTAACAAGAACGACAGAAGCTTCAGAGACGCATCGCAAATACCCGTGGAATTGGGAATGGCATCTCCCTGGTCACATCGCCCCAGCCAAGTGTCGAAGACCTCAAAATTCCCCTCCCCCAACCGACCAAGCCCCTTAAGCTCGAGACGCGCGAGACCAACACGGTCGTCATTACCAAGAGAAAATACCGCCGGCATCCCAAGGTGCGTGACGAGCAGCTGACCTATAGCGGCGAGGCGGTGATGCTGATGCCGTGGCTAGCCGGATGAGAATGCCCCCGAGCGCCCTCCCTCGGCCTATGTTCTTTTCTCCAATAGTAAGTGCTACGTCGCCAGTGTCCGGACTAGCGCTGACCGGACGTCAAGAAATGCGGGATGAGCTCAAGGGCCGTAACTTGACTTTCACCGAGATCGCCAAGCTTGTCGGGGAGAATTGGCAGAGCCTCTCACAGGCCGAGAAGGAACCGTTTGAGTCACAAGCACAGGCAATCAAAGACAAGTATCACAGTGACCTTGCCGAGTATAAGAAGACACCCGAGTACAGGAAATACATGCTGTACTTGCAGGATTTCAAGGCCAAGCACGCCTCCCAGTCACAAGGTGTGTACACAGCTGCAGCGCCATTTGGCTGCGGCCGCTCAATTCCCAAATTGCGCTTGATTTAACACGAGGTGGAAACCGTAGACAAGGAGGGTTCGAAGCGAGTCAAGTTGGAATGGACGAGTCAGAAAAGTGCCGACGCGACACCCAGCAGGACAAGCAGGAGCGGTAGCGGAAGTGAAGAGCACCAGCAGAGTGATGCGCCAAGCCGCAAGTTGAACTCGGAGCCGCTCGCCAAGAGAGAGGCGCCCTATTCGCCGACACCAACCCAAACATCACACCACGCCTCTCCAGACGGGTCCGTCCATTCTCCTCTGGCTGCGAGCGTGGATCGGCACTCGGCTGAACGCTCCCCGACCTTCAGCACCAGCCCGAGAGATGGCACCGCAATGCCGCCACGCCATCCGCACTGGCACGATGAACAGCGCTCCGAGCACTTCAGCCCCGGCATGAACCTGCCCTCTCTATCAGACGTGTTTGAACGGCAGCGGTTGATAGGCCCCGCAAATTCTGATGCTGGTGCATTCGGGTTTCCCCGGGATCACATCTCCCACAGCCCAGGGCCTGCGTCGAGTCTCATCAGCAGCGACGGGAGGACCCCGTTGCTGAGGAAAGACGAGTCGGGAAGCGCATCATCCGGCTCTTCGTATGGCTTTCCTCGCACACCGATTGAGGGATCATTGCCGATCCACGCCCTGCTCACGTCGAAGCCGAGCCAGTTCGAACCGAGCCAGCAACAGTCGTACTTTCAGGGTGTCCCCCTGGGCGCTGACCAAAAACCTCCTTTTCTGCATCATGGACCCAACGGTAGTGGTCCGCCAGCAACAAATGGTTCGCTTTCTACCCGCGCCGGTTATCTCTACTGAGGTCTGACGTTGTCTAGGGTTTCACAACGGGCACGCCCATGCTCAACCCCCCTTAGCAAGCCGTACGAATCATGTATACGGCGGGCAGTCCCCCCCGCCGCCACTCCCCCAGCCAGGAAAGCCTGATCCTAGGCTGGATGGTATGAGCGCCCTGCTTAAGGCGGGAGAAATTGTCGACCGACGAGCCCAGTAATTGCCATCACGTGTGAGGGGCCAAGTTCCTACTTGCTTTCATGTTGCCGTCTTCGTATATCAGTTGCATAGGATACCCTAAATCATGGCGGAATGATGAGTTGAATATTAGGAGGGCTCAAGTGTCCAAGGAGAGCGCTGGAGGCAAAACATTCATGAATCAAAATTTCTTCCAGTAACAACATGCCACAGCCAACGAGCGTCTCCCATGAGGTCAAGCGCTTGCTGCTGCATGTTGCAGTTTGATGATAAACATGTATCTTGGAGTGTATATACATACCCGGCTTGCAGCTGGAGGTGGTGACCAGTAAGGTTAACAGATGTTTAATTGACATGTCCAACATACTGACCGGGCATCAGCATGTGCAAGGGGGGGGAATGTTTCGATATCATATTCGTTACGCCCATGTATTGCAGTGATACAAGCACTCAATGCTGTGGGGGTAGTTCCTGGGAATTTGAACCGGTACAGCATAATCTGATCCGATAACATGATGCCTCGGCTTGTATGACGCGGAGCGTGGCTTCCCGACTGATGGTGTTGCGTGAGCGGTTGATGATTAGTGAAAGAAAATAAGTTGAATGCCTCAGTTGAGCTAGTATCAGGGAACCCGGTGTTGAGCTGTGCTCTCACCCCAAGTCCAGGCGAAAGCTGTGGAAAGTTCCGGACGTAGCCCTCCCAGTGGTGTCACAAACCTCAAAGCATAAGCTCGAAGATGGCAGGACAACCAGAAGCAAGCTAATCGACTTATCCGTCCACCGAACAAAATACCCAGCCATACAGTCACCAAACTCAGACTGGTTCGATCAGGTTCTCGGGTCTCGTTAGCAGGCATTAAAGGTAACGAGGCATTGTAGACAACCCAACCAGGTAAGCCGACCTCAAGACACCTAGTATATATTCGGTGCTTAACGCCAGCACGCTCTGTTTGTGCGCAGATGGCCTTTAACAGTCGTCTCGCCATGGCGCTCAGATAGTTTATCTCGTCGCTCGGTCACCAGGCCCCCTCCGCCACTAGCCTTCTCCACCCTCATAGACTTGTCTCCGCACGACTTTAGCCTCACTATATACCAGCTGAGCTCGCGATATCCGTAGATATCAGCATAAAACTTGGGAAAGAAATCACCAACAACTTGATGCGAAAGAGATGAGACGAGAGAAATCAAACTCGCAATGGCGCACGTTTACTTGTTGCCTTCTAGTTAGGACCAGTAAATCCACGCGTGTGCATGCCCAAGAATAATTAAGAACGATCAGTTCCAATCCTCATACCCATAGAAACTTCACGTCTCCAGAGGACCTCAGAATCCAGATGCTACCCGGATGTTTCACTAGGCTAGTCAAGAGGTATCACATGCATATCTCCAAGGAAACGAACAAACAATGACTCCTTTCTTACAAACCAGCAGTAAACATAAGCGCCCAACCCCTCCCTTCCGATCAAGATCCAGCTTGTGTATTAGTGACGTCGATCATGTGCTATGGGCCCTCAAGAGCAGCTGCACCAACAAATCACCCGCATGCGCCCATTGGTCAGCTGTTTGCGTGAATATTTGGCTCGGAGAGGCTTGTACGTGCCCTGTTCAGAGGGTCGTCCAGGTCCGCCGTCACTATCGACGGGCTTTCGAGATTCCCATTCATGGCCGCTTCAGCGGCAGTGAGAGCGCGCGATGCCAACGACGGCCTGAGACCTGCGACTGCAGCACTTGAGTACACCACTGGTGACCCATTATCCCGCCGACTGCCAGTAACCGCATCGGCCGTCCGCGTCAGGTCACGCTCACGGTTCTTCTCAAGCAGCTGCCCGCCGAGGGTTGCGCATTTTAGTATCGTCTGAATTAGGTGATTCTGCTGAAGCGGCTTGGACAGATACTCGTCCATCTGAGCCTGGATGCAACGTTCGCGGTCACCCATCATGGCGTGCGCCGTGAGCGCGATGATGGGAGTCCGCTGGCTGCCGAGGCTTCGCTCATATTCGCGGATCTTGGCTGTCGCTTCGAAACCGCCCTATCTACCAGTTAGCCAGAAGGGAGAAACGAGTCAAGGGGCTTACCATGATGGGCATCTGAACGTCCATGAGAATGACATCAAACTTCTTCCTCTTGACTGCCTCTACTGCCTCCTCGCCGTTGCCTACAACCGTCACTACGTGGTGGTACTTCTCAAGGATCTTGACGGCGAGCCGCTGATTAACCGTGTTGTCCTCAGCAAGCAGGATCTCAAACGATCGGGTATTATCCGCGAGCGACGGTGTAGCCCTATTCTCCAACGCGGGAACCATGCCGTTGCCGAGATCGATAAGCTGGCAAGGTGTCGTCATATACGACGTGATGCCTAGATCTAAGCACGATTTGAGTGAAACGTGCACAACCGGCGCCAGGAGCACGATGGGTAGGTACTTGAAGTCATCTACCGACCGCAGCCGCCGTGCATCCTCAATAGAGTCGACGACGATGACATCGTACGGTGAAGAGGCCTGCGACCGCGCTTTCTCAAGAGCCGGGCTCTTCTCCGAGTCCACAACGACAGGAACCAGGCTGAGGCCCTTGAGCATCTCGGCGATCTCGGGCCCGTGGCCGGTCCTACCTTTGTCGATGAACAGAACAGAATGCCCTTTGTACGGGTTGAGCTGCTTTGCGATCAGCGAGATGTCGTTATCGGCCAGCCGGACGACGCAGGTAAAATAGAAGCTGCTGCCCTTGCCGTACTCGCTCTTGACCCAGACATCGCCGCCCATGAGGTTGACGAGACGCTTTGAGATGGATAGACCGAGACCCGTGCCGCCAAACTTTCGCGTCATGGATCCATCGGCCTGCTGGAACGTGTCAAAGATCAAGTCTAGCTTGTCCGACGGGATTCCTATACCCGTGTCGGAAACGACAAACTCGATAGCGTACTCGTCCAGTCCCGTCTGGAAGGAGGCTGCCTTCTGGATCGTCAGACTGACCTCGCCGTGCTCGGTAAACTTGATGGCATTGCCGACCAGATTGAGGATAATCTGCCTCAGTCTGAAAGAATCACCAACGACGTGATCAGGCACTGAGCTGTCGACCCTGTACGTCAAGTCGAGGAATTTCTCGTTGGCTTTGACCGCGAGGGTTTTCAGGGCGTTGAAAACGGTCCCACGCAGCGTGTATGGAATCTCCTCAATAACCATGCGTCTGGCCTCAATCTTGGAGAGATCCAAGATGTCGTCAATGATGGTTAGCAGGCTGTTCGCCAGCGAGTTGACAATGTTGAGCATTTCACGCTGGTACTGCGTAAGGTCTGTGTCCAGCGTGAGCTGCGTCATGCCAATAATGCCGTTCATGGGTGTTCGGATCTCGTGCGACATGTTTGCCAAGAACTCAGATTTGGTTTTGTTGGCCAGCTCGGCCGCTTCTCTGGCCTGCGTGTTCCTCTGGATGCTGTCGCGAAGATTGTAGACCATCTGGTTGATCTTCTTCTTGAGCTCGTCCATCTCGCCCGAGGCCTCGACTTCAACCAGCTTGGTAAAGTCTCCGTCTGTAGCTGCATTTGTGATGTCACCAAACGCTCTGACTTGAGCCGTCTGTTGTTGTTGGTGTTGTTGTTGTCAGTGAGAAGAACGGGGACACGCATGCAACTAGTGAACTTACCAAATTGTTTGCCATTGTGTTCACGTCAGTTGTAATTTCCTTCCATCTGCCCTTCAGGCCGGCCACGTCGGCCTGCCCACCCATTATACCGTCGACACCAACATCCTTGGCGACTCTCTGCACCTCGTTACAGAATATCGAGAGTCGGTCTACCATGTTATTGATGGTTTCTTTCAGGATGAGAATTTCTCCCTTGGCTTCGACGTCGATCTTGCGGCTCATGTCGCCGTTGGCAATAGCCTGTGTGACAGTCGAGATTCCTCGCACCTGCGAGGTGAGATTACTGGCCATGGTGTTGACATTTTCTGTGAGATCTTTCCATTTACCCTCAACGTTGTCCACCTGGGCTTGACCACCCAGAGTTCCATCAGTACCGACTTCTCGGGCGACCTTGCTGACTTCGAAGGCAAAAGTACCAAGGCGGTCCACCATGGTATTGATAGTATTCTTGAGATCCAGGATCTCACCCTGGACCTCGACCCCGATCTTCTTGGTAAGGTCACCCTTTGCGACAGCCGTCGTCACCTTGGCGATCTCTCGCACCTGAGTAGTCAAGTTCATTGCCATGCCGTTAACGTTTTCAGTAAGATCTCGCCATGTGCCCTGGACATCGTGGACTGTTGCCTGGCCTCCGAGCCGTCCCTCGGTTCCGACTTCTCTGGCAATCTTGGTTACCTCTCGGGCGAACTGCTGCAGCTGGTCCACCATGGAATTGATAGTCTTCTTGAGTTCAAATATTTCACCTCGACACTCAGCCTGCACTTTCTGTGTTAGATCACCCTTGGCGACTGCGGTAGTAACTTTAATGATGTCTCGGACTTGGGTCGTGAGGTTGTTGGCCATAGCATTCACGTTGACCGTCAGTTCATTCCACATGCCCTGGACACCCTCAACGTCGGCCTGGCCGCCGAGGATGCCCTCAGTTCCTACATCTCTGGCTACGCGAGTGACCTCAGACGCAAAAGTCCGCAGCTGATCCACCATCGTGTTGATGGTCTGTTGCAGTTGAAGAATCTCACCCTTGGCGGGACGCTCGATCTTCTTGGTCAAGTCGCCGTGGGCCACCGCCGTGGTCACGGACGCGATCTCACGTACTAGGCACCTGTCAGGTTCACCCCACTCGAACAAGGACAGCGCACATACCTTGATCTGTTAAGTTCTGCGCCATGACATTCACTGCACCCTCATGCATTAGTACATGGTTACTTGGGCACCGTAGCTTGCAAACGCACCATTATCCGTCAGCTCCTTCCATGTACCGTCGACGCCCTCAATCTGGGCCTGGCCGCCGAGGATACCCTCGGTTCCAACCTCGCGAGCGACACGAGATACTTCGCTCGAGAAGACCTGCAGTTGATCCATCATGGTGTTGATGGTGCGCTTGAATGTGGTGATCTCAGGGTCCATCTCAACCGAGTTCATCCTGACCTTCTTGGAGAGGTCGCCCCGCGCGACAGCTGTGACAATTTCGCCAATTTCGCGGAGGGCCTTCTGGAAGGCCTCGTTCGCTTTTTGATGTTTCCAGAGCTCACGCTCCAGAGTAGCGACCCGCTCCTGCTCCATGATAGCAAGAGCTCTCTCCTGAAGCTGCTTCTGCTCAATGAGCTGCGCATTGACGCCAGCCAGCTCTTGACGCTGGTTATCGAGGAGCTTGGACTGATCGTCGACATGCTCGCGGAGCCCCTCGAGGGCCTCGTCGTAGCCATCGCGGGGCAGCGGAGCGGAGTATTTGGGTTTGACTCCCTTGATAGAAGCCGACGGGTTCGCATCCTCGAAGATAGAGTCGGAAGCTTCGTTCGGGGTGGCCGGAAACACTGGAGGTGCAGCAGCAAGAGCCCTCTTCTCAAGACCCTTCACGCGGTAGAACAGGGCGGCGAGTTCGCGCTCGAGCTCCTCCTTCTCGGGGGAGTCGGGCCCAGGAAGCTTCACATGCTGGCCCAAGCGGATATTGTTCTGCGTTTCGACCGACTTGTAGGGTTCAGCGGCGAGGCCTTTGACCAGCGACGTGACGGCGACCAGCGAGGCTGGATCGCACATTGTTGCGGCGGCGGCGGGGTGGTCGTCTCTGCGGCCTGGATGGCGGCAGTGACAGGGGCGGTTCGATCGGAGCAGCTATGGGTTGGATTGGATGGCTTGGGGAATTACTCCGTCATCGAGGTTTCGTCCGGATGAGCAACGATGTCGCGGGCCACAAGACAGGATATTTGACAGGCGTCAATTGAAATGGGCTCGGCAACGGGAAACCGGCACAAAAAAGGAGACGGTCGCTCTCCTTGCCTGAGTAGCGCCAAACGGCAGCGATGAAAGGAGACGCGCCCAACAGAAAGTAAAAACCCCCAAAAAAGAAAGGCGATCCCGCACGTTCGGGCGGGCCTGGCACGATGTGGAATCAGTGTAGTTGACAGTGTCGTATTTCAATCCTGTTGCTCTGGACCAGGCGAAAGCTGCGTGTTCCGAGTCGATGAGAGTGTGCGAGGCGGAGAAAGGGGGAGTAAAGATTGGGTCGGGAGGAGAGAGGCTGCAAGGCGGCCTTTGACTGGGGAGGACAGACCAGGGAGACGGGGGACTCTGCCAGGAAAGGAGTGATCGACGTTCCCTGCACACAACCCTTTTTGGTGGCTAGTGGTTTAACGTTTTCTGAACTTGGGGACACCTGCAAAAAGACATGGAACGCCTGTCGGCTTTTAGTTGCCTGTCAACGCAACTCTGCAGCACGAGGAAATGTTCGCCGCGGCCCAGAAACCGGATCTTGAAGAACCCCCTACGTCAGCGGATTGAGGCGCGAGAGACTTTTGTTAGCAAGCAACCCACAGCCTAACCCAGTACGAGCTTCACAGTCGTGAGTGAGGCAGGAGCAAATGGAAGCGTTTGCGGGGCACCATGGGCACCGTCTGTCGCACGACTGGGCCGTTGCCTGTGTCTAGCTTGCAGCAGAGGGTGCATAGTGCTTGAGCGAGAGCGCACGCAGATTATTCGCCAGCCGCGAAGATGGAGGGAGTGCCCTTTCTGACTTTCGCATCCCCGAGGGAGGGGTATTTCCCACCAGCCATGGAAGGAGCGGGCCATGTGCGGCTTCTCGGCTGGCACTGTGACTACATGGGATGGGGTCGCTTGCCCAATCTAGGTTTTTTGCATGGGGTATTGCAGGGCCCCCCGCTATCGGATTCCTTCGACATTGCCGTCTCACAAACATCGCGCAAAGCTGGGATTACGGAGTACTGCCGCTCCGAGAACGCCAAGGGCACTGATCGGTTCCGTCAGTCTCTCGTCGGACGGCCGGCCACTCTCACTTGCACAGTTCTCTGTCACAACATTTTCTCCCTTTCAATCAAAGGTGGCGATAGTAGGAGAGGGGGTGTGTGGTATTGCCAGGTGGGGAGATGCGGCATCCCGGCTCGCAGCTGCAGCACAGTGTGTGGAACTTGGTCGTTCTTTCAGCTGGCGCTTCACCTCTCGACAAAAACTTGGGGGCTTCGCCTTCTGATCGACAGGGTCAACCAGCTCCATCGGGCGCCCATTGGTAGCACTGCAACCTTGTTTGAATTTGTTTTTCTTTCTATGGTGAATCTATCGTCTCCGTCGTGGACAAAGAATCAAAGCGGTCTGCAGCGTCGCGCGTTGCCCCACTGTCCACCTGCTGCGAAGCCACCTACGTCATAGGCCGGGGTTTCACTTGCTCGAGCTCTCCTCGCATTTTTGCCGACGCCACCCAGCTGCTGCCCCGCCAAGACGGCGCGTAGCGAGGGATGAAGAAAAAAGCGAAGTGGCTTCAAATGCCCGACCATTATGCATTGTGATGGCACTGATGACGGACAGTACGGAACGGCCTAGAAGTCCACCCGACACCCTAAAATTGTCGGGGCCGCCAATGCAGAGAGATGCACGTCGCCGTAGTTGCCTTGCAACGAGGACCAGTTGAGGACTGGAGGGATCGGCTCCAGACACTGCAGACCATCCGAGCCGATCACGGCTTGTTCCTCTCCGCCGCTTCGCAAATCCGGGATCAGCTGGAACCCTAAAACTGGGCTGTTAGACACCTGGTCGCAGGGTAGCTGGGCGATCTCGTTGGCCGAAACCGGGCAACTGAGCCTGGGTCGGTCAGCACCCGATGGGATGGGCACTTTTGCGCATGGGTTGATGTTTCGCGGGCGGTCGCACCGACACCTCCCGGGGCCACAAGTACGGTAGCCTCGGGGCAGGCGAGGTAGGGAGTCTGCTTGCCTCGTCGGGGAACCGGCTCACGTGGCGGCAGTAGCAAATCCTCGCGTCGTGAAACACGAGCCTAACTAGTCGCTGATCCACGCAACTTGCAGGCCTCTCCCGGCAGTTATGTTCGCCTGTCGCAACCAGTCGCGCTGAACACCCAAAAGGATTGCGCCACGGCCTGATTGGATACAAGACGAACCTGTGTTCATGTTACCCAACTCCGCCTTCGGTATTTTGATTCGCCTAGATGAGTGAAGCATGTCAGGCACTCTTCAGGCATTAGGTTTCGAGCAGTTGACTCTAATCGGCCTTGCCTGATTCGGGTCCTTGTTCCTTCTTGACCGGACATGGTGAGACCGATGAGACATGCGATGGCCTCAGTATCACTTTGGTTGCCTCATTTCATTATCTCCGGAACCTCATGTTGGGGTTTCCCTCTAACAGGGGCAGTGACGCGGGCGCTTTGCGCAGGTGAGGTTTCTCATGGCGGTGATTTCGGGGCGTGGATCTTCCCATGCTCTTTACGGGCTCGAATCACCGGGCCAAGACACTGACCTATGGCTTATATGTGGCTATTCCAGCCTCATGCAAGCAGACGCGGGAAGGGGGGTCGTGGCAGCCGGTGTAAGCCGGACAGCCAGCCGAGAACTCGGTTCGCCATTCCAACAACCAACTTCCGGAGGAGCTACTTCTTACGGCTGTTTTGACAAAAATGAAAGTATTCGGAATTGAAACAGACCGGCTCGGAGCAGGCAGTCGGTCGGTCCCCGCAAAGATATCGAGTAAATGTACTTCAGTGGTTGAAAACAGCTGGTATCACTAAGAGATCTATAACCTCACGCCGCTCTCCCACCAGTGTTGCCCCCAGTGCCACTTCGGAATATACTCGATATCCCATCTCCAGCTTAAATCACCCGGAGGCCCAAACCCCATTGCCCTGAGTAAGGACCATGGAACCGGCTCATGAAGCCACAGTGCCCCGCGGCTCATGTCGCCTATCAACAATTCATTTGTCCAATGCAACCATGCAGCCACAAATATAAGGTTTCCTACCCGTTTCCACATCCTGGGGATCTTCTCCTGGCCCATCATCCTACGTACCCCTTTCACAAGGATTTCTTGTACTACGACGCCGACAAATTGCAACAGGAAGAAGAGCATCGGTGTACGGGCATCCGTCATCTTCGGCACCGCTGAACAGTCTGCGGCTGAATGCATCAGCCCTGACAGCAGAAAGGCAATAAACATTCCCACCCTCTTGGTGACGACGGTCCGCGCAGGTGGCAGCCAACCCATGCGGACGAGATAGGCAGTCGGCAACGTGAATCCCAGCCTGAAACTCTGGTGCCACCATCCACCCCAGAAGCCTGCCAGGCCTTCGTCCAGAACAGTGAGCGAGAAGGAGCCGTTGATTGACGGATGCTGCCACAAGGGATTGTATCTAGCAAAGGGTGAGAGGGCTGAGATGACCTGCGCGAGGTTGAATATATGATTGAGGGCGCCAAGAGTCCCGGCCGCAGCCAACAGTGTGCGGACGAGGCTGAGTACCGTTGGGGAAAGATTGGCAAGCGCCGAAGGTAGCGGATGGGACAGCGACAAAGGGGGTCCTGGGACAAAATACGGATCATACCGTGCTGTGACAGTCCAGAGATCCAGCACGAGGTACGACCATACTATATGGAATCCCCTATTCAGAAGAAATTCCCTGTAGCTGCGTGAACGGTGATATCCGACCCTTGAGACCACTGGCATATAAGCCAGCGACACTGGCGATCCCGAGCCCGCATTAACCGGTGCACGGGGATGAGGTACCGTTGGGATTGCAATATTCCAGCCTAAGTCGATCAGCCGAAGCCAAAACGCCCACCACGCCTTGAATTGAGAACTCACCAACTCCCCGGGGCGACATATTTAAATCCCACACCCACCCAAGTCTCTCCCAGAACGTTCCCTCTTCGGGATATCCCTGCCAATAATGCTCCCACTCCCCGGATTTGAGCACCGCTGCCTCACTCTCGTCCACAATCACCGCCCTCTTCTTGTTGTCTTCAATTTCCCCAACCCTATTAACTCTCCTCCTCAACCTGACCCGCGCCACCCGTGTTTGTACGTCGGCGAACAGCAGTAGGCCCACGCCCCAAATAGAGCCCCAAGCTGCCAACAGCCCCGCAGCATAAGCAACCGCGAAGCTGGCGCTCGATGTGCCCCGCAACAGCAGATTAGTATTGAACAACAAAACGGTCAGTGCCACAGGAAAGCGTAGGAGAGCCAGCCATGGCCGTTTGCGGTGCGAGATGCTCAGGTACAGTACAGGCAAGACAGTTGCGCCAACGAATGCGTAGGGGAGGACGAAGGGTTGGGCACTGCCGCGGGCGAGGCTGTCGGCGAATTGAGCTCTGTAGAGTCTGCGATAGTGCGAAGGGAGATCGGTTTGGTAGAGAGATGCCATCGCGACGGTGGTGTAGGCGTGATGAGGTTGGCGCAAAATTTCGTCGCGTCCTGTCCCCGAGATTCCCCTTTGTGAGTTGCGCCTTCCGTCCAGAACAGACTGCACCGGGATCATCGGGTCAGTGTTGATGACATGTTGGAGTTGAAGGATGCCACTGGCCGCTAGTCAAAATGACAGGCACGATGGTTGGTCGGATAGAAAGCAAGAGCTGACCGATTTTATGACAAGCTCCGAGCGGTAACTTCCGCCGCATCCGTTAGCAGGAATGATGACGGCGATCATCTGAATTTAATGCGATTTTCTCAGAACTACTCTGTAGTTTCATTCTGATCAAGGTAAATTACACCGCCCTCACCTCGTCGCCCACCCGAATGGTGGGAAACTGCATTCCCCGACTAATTGCATCATCCTCGCGAACATAACACATGTGCGTCCCGAAAAACACCTTGCCCTCAAAGCGCCGCGTCTTGGACAGCGTAACAAACGGCTCTTCACTCCTCTCTGCTGTCTGTTGATTGATGCACACCATGTGACATCGCCTGCAAGCCCCAAGCATTTTGAAAGTCTGCTTGCCGATTTGCAGTCCCGTCCACCGGTCTTCAGCGTATGGTTCTGACGAGTGCGAAATCACCACGTTCGCCCGGAACGCAGCAGGAGACACATCCATGCCCCCGCTGGCGCGAATATCTCGGTTTAACGCTGCGACACTCGATAAAGTGATGGCCAGAATTGGGCTTTCGTTGGCAAGAAGGATGCGTCTCTCGTATTCCGAGTCCGAATCCGGGGGTGACGGGAGTGCCAGGAATGAGCCCGGCATGGCCTGTTGGTTGGTGAGTTGATGCGTCTGAAGGCGAGCCTTTGCGTGCCGCATGCTTTTCCCCCGTCCGCCAGGAGGGAAGCGAGCCAGTACGCAGGGCACCCCCAAGACATCTGTGAAGAAGCCGTTGATCCCCGGCGAGGCATATGTTTGGGCTAATATCTCCTCTCCGCAGACCCTCAAGGGTCGTGAGTGAGACGACCGCAACACGCTCGGGTTTTGTGAAAGCGGGATCCCGATTTCGTCAGCCATGAACTTCACACGGAGCTCGCCTCGCTCGAAATCGAGATACGGACGAATGAGAGACATGCGAGTGTACTGTTTTTGACTCAGAACCTGCCCTGAACCCTGATGCACTAAACACCACTCCCTGTCCCACGCGAGGCCTTCGGGTCTAACTTCCCAGTCTACTCCAGGAGGAACCTCGAACCCGCCACAGCTCTTGATTGGGTAGATGGATATGCTGTGAACACGCAAATCTGCCGGAGTCTCGGGCTTCGGTTCTGGCTCCCTGCTTGGTTGCAACGACGACTCGACGTAGAACTCGCGCACGAAATCAACAAACTTTTCCACGTCTGCGATGGTGCTCATCGACCCGAGGCTCGCACGGATCACGCCAGTCGGCTTCCCAGACATGATATCATTTTCCGTCCCGCATCGAAAGCCCGAAGAAAAGTTTCTCTTCATCTCCCAAGGATCGAGACCAAGGGTTGACGAGACACCACCGGGGTTACAAACGCCACCGGTTCTTATATGAAAGCGTTTCAACGTTGCCAGCTTTTCAACCTCACTCAGGCTGATCCACGCTCCCAGGTTGTTGCAGAGGTTGAAAGCCACAATGGGACCGGAACTCTCTGGATGTGGAGAGTAGATAGTGCAAACAGCTCTGCCGTTGCCATGGCGGAGGGACTTGAGCCCATAGTACAGCATCCGGGTGAGATACGTGGTGTGCACGGCTATGTTGGCCATGGATCCAAACAGCTGTTGGTGAACATCTAGAGCCGCGTCTAGGGCAATTATGCTGTGAATAGCAAGTGTCCCATCTTCGAGCCTCTCGTGCAGAAAATGCGTCTTGGGAGCATGCCACTGTTCCTTCACGCAGACTACCATGTCGACGGTGCCCCCGCCGAAATATTTTCTTGAACTGAACGCGTCCTCCGCTTCGCGACGTACCAGCAGAGCTCCCAAGTCGGGAAAGCCAAAGATTTTGTAGAAGCTGAGCACGACAAAATCCGGAGCCGTCTCGGCACAGCTCAGGTCAAGAGGAGAGGAACCAACAAGAGCAGCCGCGTCCAACAATGTGTATAGTCTCCTGCATGGTCGTGCAGAGTATCGGAGTTGACCAGCCCAACCCAACGGCAGCCTTCGGCCGTCCAAGTTAGACTGCGCTGGATATCCGAACAAGGCGGTGCGTTCGTCGAGCAGAGGTGGGTTTCCCGACAGCCAGTCCGCCACTTGTTTGTCGTCAACGCAAAAACTGCTGCACGCCTCCTCCCTGGCACCAACCAAGCTGGTATGACTGGACTGGTGATAGACGTAGTCGAAGCCACCTGGTAGTGCCCGTAGAGCCTCGACCACTAACTTGATGCCCGCTGTGGCATTCGCAACAAAGACAACGTCGAACTCGGTGGGGTCGGCATTCAAAAAATTGAGCACGCGGAGACGTACGTCGTCAATTCGTAATGTTGACAGCTGCGAGGACAGCGAGGCGGAGTGTGGGTTTCCGAAGAGGTTCGTGATCATGTCCTGGGCGAAGCGGTCCATGAGGGATCTGGGGTACAGAGTCGTACCGGCATGGTCGAGGTAAACAGAACCTGAAACCCTAGATCAGCAGAATATCATCATAGAGGATAAAGTTGTTTACTATGAAGCATGGGATACTCGTCATCCCGAAAGCTTTCGACAGCGGCATTGTAGCCCGAGCGTTCGTGGGCCATACTTGACGTTGTTCAGCCTGCGTTGTATCGTTGTGGGGCCAGCAGAAACCCAATGTTATCCTTCGACGGGCAGCCAGCATGTATTGAATGCACCATTGTGGTGAGGAAAGGGCGTTAAGCCAATGTAACTGCTGCACGATAAGACGTCTTGGTGGCGGCTTTAGACGAAGTCTGCGAGCTTAGGCGATCCCTGGACATCTGGGTCTGACACGGAGTTCGCCCTGTTCCGCTTCCTCGCATGTGACCCTAACCCTTTTCATTCCAAGCAATAATTCAATCCGATCCAATCCAGCCAGCGCCTGCCGGGCGTGTGACTGAACTTGGAGCCATCATGGTACTTGAGGTGGGCCAAGTGCGCGCATCTTTTATCTACGTATATATGTCACAGAACGCTGGTCAAACTCAATGCAAAAAGATACGTCCGAACTCTGGCTTTGATAGACCAAAAAATATTGCTTACGTCTGATGATTTCTTCATTTGCCCCTCACATTGCATTTGGTACGATGAAAAACATCAGGTGCCATGCTGCCCCGTTTGGTTTGTTGTGAAGGCTCTTGCATACGTCACCGTCTGAGTTGCTCCTGGCCCATCCACATCATGACTTGCACCTGAGCGAACGCCAAGCATGGCCCAAAACGGCCGCACTCGTCCTGGAGCGGAAGGGGTCCGCGTCACAATGCAAACGGCTTGCCCAGCTCTGTGGCATCGGTTCCATTTGCCTTCCGTACTGGTCCAGACACGACGTTATAACTAGCCCGCCACTTGCCAAGCCAGCTTTCTGCGACTTACGAGATAAGACTGCGCCATCGGGATGGTGACATGATCTCATACCGGCTTTGCGCAAAAACAACAATTGACAGGCGGAAATCGTGAACTGCTCACGGTTCTAAGTCTCTTTTATCAACTCTGACTCGCCCGGGGCCTACGGACTTGCTGCATCAACAAAATGCGATAGATCAGGATGCCGGCATCTCGTTTGAAAAAGAGTCGGTATAGCGCCCGACCCTTCGTTGTCACGCTTCTGGTCATCAGCATGATCTCCACCTACGCTCTCGTCGTTGCGCCGTTGCGTAGATCAAGCCACCGGGATAGCGCAAAGCTTCATGCCCGAACCGAGACTCAGAGTGCGACCGACACCAAGTGCCGCGCCGTTCACCATGCTGCTGACCAATGCGCATTCATTCTCGCCAACTGCGAGGACGACGAGGCCGGCCTCCTGCATTACCTGACCTTTTACTACTGCGCACTCGGCGACGCGAAACCCGTCGCGTTTGTGTTTCTTGCCGCTTGGCTTGGCTTGCTCTTCACCACCATCGGCATTGCAGCAAGCGACTTTTTCAGCATCAATCTCAGCACCATTGCTCGAGTCCTCGGATTGAGCGAAAGCTTGGCAGGCGTGACATTTCTGGCTTTTGGCAATGGGTCTCCGGATGTCTTCAGCACTTTTGCGGCTATGGGTTCCAATAGCGGCAGCATGGCTGTCGGGGAGCTCATTGGCGCTGCCGGATTCATCACTGCAGTGGTTGCGGGATCCATGGCTCTGGTGCGCGAGTTCAAGGTCAGCAAGAGGACATTTGTGCGGGACATTGTTTTTTTCATCGCCGCAATCAGCTTCACCATGGGATTTCTGGCTGACGGCGCGCTTCACCTGTGGGAGTGCTTCACTATGATCGGCTTCTACTTGTTCTACGTGGTTGTGGTCGTGAGCTGGCACTGGTTTACCGTCAGGCGACGCCGCCACCGGCAAATGGAGATTACCTCACGGTCCAACGTAGTTTCCGCCGATGGGGTGGGCGATTTCGAGCCGTATCGTGATAACCCCGACGATGAGGATGAGACCGTGTACCGCCGTCAAAGTACGCCCGAGGCCGCCGATTTTAGCATCCTGGAACACGGGCCCAGGATCGAGATAGATGGGTGTGGAGTTTCGGTCGAGTCACCGGGTGAGGACGACGACGAGCGCGAGATCCACGTGGCTGCGGAAATGACCAGCAACATGAGAGTCAACCGCCCCCGTTGGGGAAGGAGTAGTACAACCATCACACCAATCCGCCCCAGTTTGGCAGGCGCCATGGAGTTTCGTTCCATTTTGGCGTCGCTCAACAAGGCACGGAACATGCAGCTTGGGCCCATTCCCGAAAGGCTGTTCTCAGACCACGCACGCCAGCTGTCGGGCGCTCTTGGTTCTCTCCAGGACTCAAACGGACGCCCGCGTACTAACACCACCCCCCCTCAACCGCTTCAGGCCATTGCGCGAGATAGAGCCTTGTCGCACGGGCACACGCCGTTGAACTTGGGAAACCCCATTCTCCCCCTACCAGGGAGAGCACCCAACGTCGGCCTAGCGAGGACGACAAACTCAACCGTGGATGGGAGGCTGGCGCCGCCCACTCCAGAGCCGTCACAATCCCGCCACCCCGAGCGACCCCAACTTCAAATCCCCACTCTCTCGCGGGGATCGAGCGGCCGGTCTTCGCCCTCTCTTTCGCCGTTTCCGGGCCTGACCGAGTCTCCCGGGGCGCTGACACCGCTACCACAACAAGATGAACCGACGCCTTTCATATTCCCAGTTCCTTCAGACCGACGGCTCTCTTCTGCCCGCCCTATCGACGATGATGAAGGCCAGCCGAAACCAATCAACTGGTGGCCATACTGGCTCCTCCCGCCACCGCACGTACTGCTCGGCACGCTGTTTCCTACGTTGCAAGGATGGAGAGAAAAGAGTTGGTGGGATAAATTGGCCAGCTTGATCTCCGTCCCAAGCATTTTCGTCCTAGTCACGACGTTGCCAGTCGTAGAAACTGAGATACAGGATGGCGAGTATGGGTGTGACATTGTAGGCATCCAGGACGTTGGCCAGCACGTTGCTTTGCCGACATCATCGGAAGAGAATGTGTGGCAGGAGTTCCGGCGACGAACTCGCTCTATATCATCACGATCTCCAGATGAGGTATCGTCACACATTGAGTATGGCCAAAACGGCCACGAAGGCAGAACACCATTGTCACCAACCAGCATCACTGTCCCGCAGATGGGGAAACCAAGTCCCACGGCTGCAACAGCGCCTGAGTACGCCACCTCATCGACCCAGCAAGATCCCGGTTGGAATCGCTGGCTCGTCGCGCTGCAGATGTTCACCGGCCCATTATTCGTGGTGTTCATTGCGTGGGCTAACATGCTCGAGGATATGGAGGACCCCAAGATGAGACTGCTGAGGTCGATGGTCTACTCGCTTCTGTTCTCGTGCTGTCTACTAGCAGCTCTTCTGTTATTGACGACGCCGGATGAAAAACCCAGGTATCACTTTGTTCTGTGCTTCCTTGGGTTTGTCATCAGTATCGCTTGGATTTCAACCGTGGCTGGGGAGGTGGTTGGAGTCCTCAAAGCATTTGGGGTGATTTTGGGCATTTCAGAGGCTATCTTGGGCCTTACCATTTTTGCTGTTGGCAACTCTCTGGGAGATCTGGTTGCGGACGTAACAGTCGCTCGCCTGGGTTATCCAGTCATGGCTTTTTAAGTCGCCCCCCCCCCTTTTTTTTTTCGGTAAATGGCGCTAACTGGTCCAGGGCTGCCTGTTTTGGAGGCCCAATGCTGAATATCCTTCTCGGTGTCGGCATCGGGGGTGCGTGGATGGCCATCACATCGGCTAACAAGAAGCACCAAAAGCACCCAGACAGGCCGCTTCTCTACAAGCCGTATGAGATTCAGGTTGGCGGCACACTCATGATATCCGCCGTCACAGTGTTGCTAACCTTGGTGGTGCTACTCATCGTGGTCCCATGGAACAAGTGGGCCATGACGCGCAAGATTGGCTGGGGATTGATCGCTATCTGGACCATCAGCACCATCATCAACCTTGTGGTTGAGCTGTTGGGTCTCTGGTCCGATGTCGTATAAGCCACGCAGTTTTGAAAGTACCGGGCACGCCGAGGCTGAGAGAAATTATTTGGGCGTGCGCTAGGCCCCTCACGGATTGCTTCGCCCAGCCGATAGCGTAAGGGGAAGATCCCAGCTGAGCTGAAGTGGCGTCACAGGACCTCTCACTCACGATACTCCAGTACAGGCCCGCACCTGTGCGGGACCACCGATTTGTGTGGTCCAGCATCATTCTACGGTATTGCCGCCATTGTTGTGGCGTAGGCAGGTTCATCAGCTCATCCGGGGTGGGATCGAGAACGTGGGACCAGTGGATATGAAGATCTCTTTTGCTCATCGCTGCATCTGCTGGCTAGCCTAAAACTCAGCGTCACACAAATATCAAAAACTTTACTGGTCGTGTCCGTACCGCTGACGAGTCCCATTTCTCACCATGAACGGATTGCTTGGAAACCTCGCCAAGAACGCCCTTAGCGGCAGCGACAAGGGCGACAATAAGAACGAGCAACAGTCCGGCGAGGGTTGGGTCGCCGTTGGCCAGTCGGCCAAGGAGGTTTTGAGTAACTACAATGAGTCCGGCGGCAAGGCCAATTATGTCGAGGTCGGGTCTCTGGCCAGGAAAGCCGTATCGGCCTAAAAGGCTGGCGGAGACAAGCTTGATCGTACCGAAGCTGGCAAGGAAATTGTCTCTGGGTTTGTAAAGGGCGGCAAGTCTGAGGTTAAGACATCTCCGGTATGTCACTGCATGGTGATCACCGATGCTCGACGTAGTGTTGACGTGTGCATTATGGAAACAAGAAGGACGACGACCGCCCTAGCAACTGTGGCAACGACAGCAAGAATGACAACCAGCCTAGCGGGTACGGGAGTGACATTGAGGAAAGTCCTGGAAGTTATGGCCAGAACAAGCCCGGCGGGTATAATGACAACCACCGGCCCGGCAGGTACGGCGATGACAAGGATGAAGGCCGACCGGGCAGCTATGGTCAAAACAGCTGTCTGAGCCGCCATGGAAACGATAAGAGGGATGGCGACCGACCTAGCAATCGACCTGGTGGATACAACGACAATAGCCAGGATGAGGACGAACCCGGGAGCTTCGGGCAGAGCTGTGGTCCCAGCGGCTATGGCAATGACAACAGGAGGGATGACGACAGGCCCGGAAGCTACGGTCAGGGCGGCCAGCCTAGCAACGACTGTAGTCGGAGGGATGACAGCCCATCGGGTCTGGGTGGATGCGGCCAGAGGAGAGACGGTAGTCCCTCTCGGACTGGGGTAAACAGCTACAGCAGCTCTGGGCGGGACACTTCACGCCCTCGTCCTGATAACGGCAGCTTCGGAAACTCTGGTCGTGATTCACCCCGTCCTCGGCCTGGGGAGGGCGGTAGCTATGGCAGTTCTAATCGGACTCTTCATGGCCCCGCCCTGGCTACAATGATGAGAAGCGACCGGACCAGGGCAATGGCTATTCGGGTTCGAGCCGCCGCGATCAAAGCCCTGACCGCTACAGCGGCGATAATGAAGCGTCATACAGCCGCAGGAACGATTCCTAGATACCTAGGTACCTAGATAGTGTTGCAATCCCGTTATCTCCAACCCAATCGCCTTGACATGCGGGTGATGTGACAGTGTGAGTGGAGAGGGCTGATGTGCCTTGTCATCGTCCCAGTGGTGCCCCCGCTACATCGAACCCTTTTGGAGCTCCCTAAAACGGCAACGTGGGGTAATTATTGACAACTACCCCTCCATCTGGCCCTTCGGTCTTCACCGACTTTGACGCCCGACACTCAGTCTCGAGTTGTATTTCTTCCCAGATCCAGCAGGCGAGCGAGCTTTTTCTTGGTTGACTTTTCTGCACCGTGAAACAATCAATCAGCAAAGATGGCGGCCCTATACCCCCCTCTGTCGGAACGCCCACTCAAGAATACTATTGTCCTCTTTGATGTTGACAAAACATTGACTGCTGCGCGGCAGGTTCGTCCCTCCAAATGTTTCTTCTCTCTATCGAGCGATGTAGTAATTAGGGGGGGAAAAAGGACGCCACCCCCGAAATGCTCGACCTCCTTTCCCGCCTCCGCCAAAAATGCGCCATAGGCTACGTCGGTGGCTCCGACTTCAACAAGCAACAGGAGCAGCTGGGCCGCCCCGCCGGTGTCGACGTTCGCGAGCTCTTTGACTTTTGCTTTCCCGAGAACGGCCTTACCGCCTACAAGCTCAGCGAGCCCCTACCCAGCACCAGCTTCATCAAGTGGCTGGGCGAAGACAAGTACAAGACGCTAGTGCGGTGGCTGCTACACTATATTGCGGACCTGGACGTGCCTGTCAAGCGGGGCACGTTTGTGGAGTTTCGCAATGGCATGATCAATGTGAGCCCGATTGGGCGGAATGCGTCGCAGTCGGAGCGGGATGCCTATGAGAAGTTTGATAAAGAGAGGGGGATCCGGGAGAAAATGGTGTCGGGTCTCAAGAAGGAGTTTCCCGATTGGGGTTTGACGTGAGGCTTTCTGCCCTTTCCTTTTCCCGGTGATAATGTTGACGGAAATAATCGCAGATACTCCATTGGCGGCCAGATCTCGTTCGATGTTTTCCCCACGGGTTGGGACAAGACGTTCTGCCTCCGCCACCTCGAGGCCGAGGCCGAGAAGCCTGGCGGCGTCAAGTACACGACGATTCACTTTTTCGGCGACAAGACGTTCAAGGGTGGCAATGACTATGAGATCTATATTGACGAGCGCACCATTGGCCACACGGTTATCGATCCCGATGATACGATGAAGCAGATCCGGGAGAATTTTGGTCTCTGATACACGTGGAATGATAGGTAGGAAGACATGTTCATTCAAGCCTGCCCGGTATTTTATCTTGATACCTGCTGTCAAGTTCATGGCCTCGAACCTATACACACGAGCGGAGTCGGCAAGACAATTGAACATCAGTTTAATATTGGTGATATGACACTCGGCTACCCAAGAAATGAAGTAAAAACACCTCGTTGCACCCAAGCGTTAATGTCCAAACTCCAAATGTGGTACGATCACCGGCCCGTACTTGGTTGTAGCCGTAAATGCCCCGTCTCCCTGGACAACAAAATCCACGGCCAGGCTCAGCTTGCTCAGCCCTCCTGAATGGCCGCTCGCCACGCTGGCCGCGTATTGCTGCATACCCGCTTGCTGGCCCGCCGCCACAGCATCGGGATCGTAGGCCACAATTGCAACGTAGTTGCGGCGTGCCATAAGCTTCTTGTGCTCACGCGCCGCACCCGACGCGTCCGTATGGAAGATTTCCATCATGTCCTCCTTGGTGTCGCTGACTTCGTGTGTTGACTTGTGGCCATTCTGCGGCACATACAACAGCTTGTTGTTGTGTAGCATCTTCATCAGGTAGTTACCTGCGGGCGCGGCAACCACAGGGCTGGCAATGACTTGATACATGGTCTTGTGGTCTTGCGGGTGGGAAGGATCGTGCACAAGGCCGGCGCCGGCGCAGTTGACATCTAACAAGGTTAGCTTGAATCAAAGGATAAGAGAAGAGGAGGGAGGGGGCCAACCTCCTGAAAGGAACGTCATCCGGATGCCCTTCTGTTGCGCGATGCCCTGTAGGGTTCGGATCAAGTACGTCCGCTCCAGATCTTTGGACTCGTGTGTCCACAGGTCCTTAAGTTCCTCGGCGATATCGAACTCGCCAAACTGATTGAGCACGTTGCCCATAAGTCCGGCCTTGCCGACAGCCTTCTTGACTTCCTTGAAGCCTTGCTGCACCATTTCCTTTCCACCTACTACGCCTGCGACCGAGCTAGTCACTTTCCCCAGGATGTTGTACGTTGTGTTGACGGCCTTTTTGCCCGTTGCAAACGTATTGGCAAGCGTTTCAACTGTCTCTAGCCGTGGGTAGATGACGGGCACTGAGAGCATCCAGACACAGTGTTGTACGCTGGGCGGAAGGGTCGCTACCTTTGGAAAAATGCCTTGGTATGTTGGCCCGGCCATGACTCTTGTCAAGGAACGCTCTGACCGGCAGTCGGGACCGACAACAACCACGGCAGGACCTAAGTACTTGACAAAATGCCACCCAGCCCCCGTAATGGTAAAGAGGTCCATGTCATGACTGACGTTCCGCAGAATCTCGACTGTGGTATGGTGTTGGAACAGCAGATACATCTCAATGGCGATCCTGCCAATGTTCTTGAAAACGGCTGAGGATTGCATATAGTCGGGGTATGATCCGAAACCGTCGAAGCTGAAGTTGGTCAGTACCAGTCAAAGTAAATCCACAGCCTCAACTTACATGTCATGGTCATCGATTTGAAGAACATGGGGGATCTGCGCAAAGGCTTCCCTCATGAACGGCTGGTCAAAATGGCTGGTGTAGTAGTGGAAGTAGGCATGCGAGACGTCTTCTTCGTGCCTGGCTGTCCACGGCGCGTTCTTTCGATTTTCCCTTCCCTGCATACCGAGCCATTGCCTCAAGAGCGGTACTTCCTTCCACAACCGGTCGCCATAAATCTGGTCGCCCAACCCGAGCTGGACGTGGAAACCACCACATTCGACGTTCTTTTGGAGAATGTCCTTCCACATAAAGCCAACGCCGCCAAGCTTGGCTCGCTCGTTCTGATTGGTAGCAGGCGCAAAGTCATTGCCTGAGTGCGCAATCATGCGCCAACCAGTCTCATAACGTCCAGCCACGACAAATTCGTACCGCGTGCATCCAAGGTGAGATGTCACGGCATACGTCCACCTCTCGGTACCCTGCTCAGACATGGCGAGGTCCATGTCGTACTTGAAGAAGGACCATCGCTGGTGAGTGTAGATGTTCTGGGGGACAAGCTGGCGAGGGTTTGGTGACAAGTCCATGCTGAGATGGATGTGGATCGTTGGAGGCTGCGGTGCATCCGTCACGATGAGAATACTTCCAAGCCAGATGCCCTTCTCAAGATCCATGTTCACATAACGCAGATACGGCCCAAAGTAAACGCCATTGGTTGGCATAACTTTGTACACATCTACACCAGCGCTTGGCGGCGGTCCCGTAAAACCAGCAGCTGACGGAGCTGCGGACGCAGCAACGCTCATAATACTCTCGGCATAACCGGGTGTTTGGGGCTGCTGGAACATGGGCGACGCAAGTGCCGCTTTTGCGCCTCCCAGGAAAGGGGACCCGAGCGGGTTGCCGTAGGTAGAAGCAGTCGGCGATAGGGGCGCAGCATCGTGGTAAAGTGGGTTGGGGCCCTTGGGGAACTCCCACTGCGTAGCCTGCGTCGCCAAGTGAATGTAATAGTACTGGCCCGAGTTCTGGTCAAGATGGGCGATCCAGCCTTCGGGAAGTGGCGGGGGCGAAGCGGCAGCCGCCATGAGGGACGGGGTATGTGTGAGGCCTGGACCAGGCACAGAAAGCCCGTTTTGCGCCGGCTCTTGCTTGTTCTCGTTCGCAAAGGCGGGGTGGCCCGAATTCGCGAGCGCGGGGTGGCCAGCATTGTGTGCTGACATTGCCGCAGCTGACGTGGCTGGTTGCTGTTGCTTTTGGGAGGACGGGCCAGGCTGGACAGAGACCGGCCGACCGGAGGAGCCCGGCGCGACGGGGGCAGCGGCTGGTTGCTTGGACGCCGGCTGTTGGGCTGCATTATTCGCTTGGGCAGGGCGCCCTTTTTCGTTAGGATAAGCCGAGCCGGTATTAGGATTCACCGAGGTGTAGGCGGGCGGCGGCGTGGATGCTTGCATGCGAGCGAAGTCCTGCTCCAGAACGCTCACCTGCAACTGTGAGCCGGGCGGCGCTTGGGTGCTCGGATTGGGATTCGGGGGTAGGTTAAAAGCGGGCTGCTGTTGCGGCGGCGTGGGGTTCGTCACCACGTCGGAGCCTTGGTAGACGGTTGGTGGGCCGAACGGCTGCTGGTCCGGGGACTCGGTTGGAGTCCATGGCCGTGCCGGTTGGGGCTGGGCTTGCGCTTGTGGGCGTTGTCCTCCATACTGTGCCAGGCGCGACTGGGCCGCTGCGCTCTGCACTCCGAGGCTGTTGAGGGTCGCCGTGCCCGAGATGCCAGCGGCAGCATAACGCGCCTCAATGGCACCTCCAGGGAGGTCGATAGGCGTCTCGGGAGGTGGTGGGGACCCTCGACTGGCCCGTGTTGTCGAAGTGGACGCCGTTGACGCGAAACGGTTGAGGTCTGAGGCTCCCTGGGTGGTCAGCGAGCTCTTGCGGTTCGAGCTGCCCCCGGGAGGTGGGTAGTAAGGCTTCTGCTGATAAGCGTTGGAAATCTTGGGCGCTGAAGCTGCTTGGGGCTGAGGTTGGGGTTGCTGCTGCTGTTGTGGCCGTTGCGCCGGGTGTATCGCGGCAGGGTGCTGAACTGGAGGCTGAGTGGTTGCGCGCAGCGGCTTCGCAAACAGTTCATCCTTATCATCGCTTGGGCTGATGGGGCTCTGAAGCGGCTTGGGCGCCGTTCCCCGTCTCTCAGCTAGGCCCTTCCTGTCAGTTGGGCTTGTGGTGGCGCCATGGGAGCCAGTCGAGCCGACGGGAGAGCTGGTGTACAGCCTGCTGGTAGCCGATGATGTATTTTTCCTATTGTCGTCGGGGTAGGGGGGGCGCGATGGTTTGGAGACTGGCCCGTCGGGATAAGGCAGCGGCGCGGCAGAGCTTGATGCGCCGAAGGGCATGGGGAAGTCTGGCAGCGGGGGGAGAGAAGCAGCGGCCGGCTTCGAGGCCGAGGATGAAGCCGCAGACGACGTAGGCGGCGCGGGGTACTTGAAACGGTCCGACGGCTTTGGGCTCTGGGGCTTGAATATCCTCAGTGGCTCAACCGTCGGGCTGTCGCAATCCTCGGCGCCGGGGCCGGGTCTGCTCATAAAGAGCTCTTCGTCGGGCACGTCGCGCGACCGACTCGCCATGTTGGACTGGACACTACAAGAAAAGTGGTGATTCGAGAGGCAAAACTGGCTCACTATCTTGGTCGGGCGCGGGGTGGTGTGGCGGGCGACCTCTGCCAAGGCCTGAGCGGACACAGAACCCCTCCTTCAGCTGCCGATCGATGACCGTCGAGCGTCAGAGTGCGGGCTGGGATGCGAATGGAACAACGACTCTCAAATCGCAAGGCGGACAGCGAAAATCTGACCTTGGTCAGAGATGAAACAAAAGTTTGCGGTAACAAAAATATCTCCCAGATCGAGACTGGGGCGACGAGGTCAATATGCGGCCAGATGCGACGGCCAGGCCACTGTTCCGCTGTACCACTCCCAAGCTCCCCATGCTGCTGATGCATCTCTGCAAGGGGGTCCAGTGGGCGGCGGAAAGGAACCGGGAGCGGCGGCGGCAGCCCACCGTCTCGAACCTCTCGTGGAATTGCTGCAAGAGCTGCGAAAGCGTGAGCATGATTGGCCTCGTCATGTCGGCGCTTACGAGCCTTGGTCGTGACGGACCATTGAAAGCCACCCTCACAAGCGCTCTCCACCACGCTTTGGGAGACCAGGCGGTTACCTGCGCTCGCATTGGGCTGTTACATTGAATTGCTCCCTGGATTCCTGCTTTGCCGACATAACTTTTGGCCTTGTGTTGCCCATCTCGGCAGTCTTGGGGGCGAAATCGAACGAGGCCCACAAATCCCCCGCACCGGTTTTTGCCCAAAGTAGGTCTGTACGTGCTGAGCCATTTCCCCCCGTCTGCTACTCGGGCCAGGCCTGCCGCGATTTACCTATTTTTGGTCTTTTTTCAACCATCGGTACCTGCGCGAAGTTTTTGCCGAATCATGGCACAATGAAAAACGACGACTTCGTTACACAACGATTCAACGCGATAACGTGCTATCAACGTTGGGCTGGAGTGGAGAGTGCAATCATCCAGATCAGCCGCCACGGTGCCACAGCGTCCAGTGAGCCAACGACACAGGCCGAAGCGCCAGCCAGGTGGGCACCGCGCAGCAACGGGTGCCAAGCCATGGCGCTGTCGAGCCGTCGACTCTCGATGACCCGACGCTTGAGGAGATTGCTTCAATCCGAAATCAATCCCTCACCAAGTATTTAGCTCACAGTCATAAGCACTAGCTGAAAGTCAGAATGTCGATATCACAAGCGCGCTCTGCTCGCTCGGTCTGCGGTCTCCGGTTTACGAATTCTTTGAGATGAGACAGATTCTTCGCCAGCGGCATGTCCCGGACACCGTGCAGGATATACCCATCAGTCGAATCGATTGGCTGTCTGTATCACGGTTGCACACCCGACTTCGTGGACTTTTGTGTGTGCCACATCCCCGCGTTTGCACACAGACTCTAGCGAGATAGTCCACTTGGCCGCGATCCGGCGCACTCGAACTCGACCAAGGACTACAGTGGAAACCTCAACAAACTGGATTTGTCCGCACTCCACTCAGCGTCGTCAATGAGTTTGACGATTGGATGTTCGAATCAGCATTCTTAATTTCTTGCAGCCTTACAGCTGCTGTTTTCATTGCACCATCGATTCTTGGAGCATCTGACTTCTCCAACTCGCAACTCTGCGCTTAGCTGCTGTCTCCGCATTAGCATTGCATCTGCACCCGCATTCCGTTCCTCGGGGATCTCATCTTGGACAACTCGAAGCAAGATGGGATCGATCATGAGCAGGAAAGTTTTCTGCACCCCGCACAAGCTCCAAGTGGAGCCCTCGCCTTGCATTTCTTTCACCGTCCGGACTGTTCTATTTTGCAAACCCCCGAGGTCGTCTGCCCTCAAGGTTCTCTATTCATCATCGTTTATACACACAAGACCCTTGACCATTTTGCCGTCTGGCTACTTTTATCGTGTTCACTCTGCCTCGGTCCGTCGTTTTTTTTTCTGGCGGTAGCCGAGAGCGCTAACTCACCCCACCTTGGATCTCGCCGAGCTCGGTGTTATCACACCCGGCTGCCCCTCCAAGAGGTTGGGGTTGTCATTGACGAACCAGGTGTCGTCGTTGGGCGTCGACCGAGACACAGTGACGACAAGACTTATCCCTACCTCTTCACTGTTTTCCCCCTTCTTTCTTTCTTTTTTACCTTCTCCCTCCAAGTCTGCCATGTCGCTGAACCGCGTCTCGTCTCTCGAGACCTTTACTGTCCTTCACACGGACCAACGGTCCCGGAGGAGCTCCGATGCCTCGACGCGCGCCCGGAAGCTAAGCTTCAACCCTCTGCCACAAGAATGGGACCCCGTTCCCACCCTCGAGACGGTACACGCCGTCGGTGCCTTTGAAGTCCCCAAATGGAAGCGTATGCTTCAGGTTACCGTCACGGTCATCTACTGCCTCTTCGCCGCTGGGGTCGTCTTTGGATACGCCGCTATCAAGCCCGTTCTCAAGTCCGAAGGGGCTTACAAGGAGGCCTGCTCGGCTCAGAATTCGGTCGGCGAGGACACATGTATCGAGATGCACCTCAACCTCATGTTCACCGTGGCCGCCGTGACCACCAATGTGGCCGCCCTCCCTATCGGCGCCATCTTGGATCACTACGGACCTCGTGTCTGCGGCCTTCTAGGCGCTTTGTTCCTCGCCATCGGTTCCATCCTCATGGCTTTTGAGAATCGCTTCCCCTTCGACGGCCTCCTTTTCGGCTACGGTTTCCTGGCCCTCGGCGGCCCTTTCACCTACATCAGTTCCTTCCAGCTCTCCAACGCTTTCCCGAGGAACTCTGGCTTAGTCCTTGCCCTGCTGACGGGAGCCTTTGATGCGTCGAGCGCCTTGTTCCTAGTGTACCGCATCGTTTTCGAGAAGACGGGCGGTGCTTTTGGTCACCGCAAGTTCTTCTTGGGCTACCTCGTTGTACCTGCAGTCATGGCCTTGTGCCAGGTTCTCATCCTCCCGGCCCAATCATATAAGACGGTCGGCGAACTTGTCGAGGAAATGGAGGAAGAGATTGAGCCCGAACCCTACGACCAGATTGACGAGGAGACGGCCCTCCTCCAAGAAGAGGAGCGGGCCCACCGCGCCACCGTCGTTGAGGGCATCCAGGACCTGCTCGGCACCGCCAAAGCCGACAAACAAGCCCGCCGCGAGGAGCGCAAGAACGAGATCTCTGGCGTCTGGGGCGTTATGCACCAGTCCTCTGCCTGGGAACAGATCGAATCCCCCTGGTTTGTGCTCATCTGCTTGTTCACCGTAGTCCAGATGACGCGCATCAACTACTTTGTTGCCACCATCCGCCCGCAGTACGAAGCCCTCCTCGGCTCTCCCACCAAGGCCATCGACATCAACAACTTCTTCGACATTGCTCTCCCCCTCGGCGGGCTGATATCTATCCCCTTCATCGGGCTGTTTCTCGACCACACCAGCACCTCCCGCGTGCTGATCGCCCTCGTCACATGCGCCACTGCCATTGGCCTGTTCGGCATTATTAGCGCCGAATGGGCCGCCTATGCGGGAATCTGTCTCTTTGTGCTGTACCGCCCGTTCTACTACACGGCCGTCTCCGACTACAGTGCCAAGGTGTTTGGGTTCCGTACGTTTGGCACGGTCTACGGTACCATTATTTGTTTGGCGGGGTTGTTTAACTTTTCCCAGTCAGGACTGGACTACTTGTTTCATGAGACCTTCAAGGGGGATCCCGTGCCGGTTAATGTCATGCTGTTATCGCTCGGGTTTGTTATTGGTGTGGCGCTGGTGGTATTTGTGACGGCCAAGGCGCGCGAGATGCGTAGAAAGGTGTTGGAGAGGGAAGCGGAGGATGCGTTTGCTGAGATGCATTGGGGTTGATGTTCTGAGCAATGATTTGGTTTCCCATATAGGGTATTATGACTACATGGTAATGGCTGATTGGCATGGCATGAACTGTTTTTTTTTTGGTTCAGGACGTGGCATACATGAAAGAAAATGGCCCCCTTCTCTCCTCTATACACGAAGAATATGCCCCTCCTTCCCGCCATACACGGAGAATATGTTGCCAGCTACTTGTTGTATTTTGACTTACGTAAACAGGAATTCAAGTAGCTGGTATCGCTCTGACCTGCGTCCATGCCGAACCAGCCTTGATTCAAAAAATCACATTTCCATGAGCTGTCCCATGCCCTCTTCCTTAGTCTTCCTTAACCCCTCGTCTTTCTCTTCGTTCTCCTCTTTGAGGCGCTCCTCGACGTCTTCTCGGATCAGTCCCAGATCTGGCGGGATAATTTGGCTCTGAACACTAGGGGCATGTTCGACAAAACGCAGCTGCTCGTGGATATGCTGGATCATCTCCTGAAGTCGCTTTTGGGTATTCCTATTGGCGCGTGGCTCGCCGAGGATCTCTTCAAGAGTAGGGAAGAGGGTTTCGTGGATGAAATGTTCGCGCCACGGCGTGTACTCAGGGATGACGGCAGGAATCTTCTGGTCGCAGTTTATAGCAATGGATGTCTCATAGGCCCAGGCGCGGGCCACGTTCCTAGGCGTGTACCCGCCGCCACCGAAAATGATCATGGGAATGTTGAACCTTTTGCAGAAGTCGACACAGGCGCCGTGGCCCTGGACTTGGAGATTGAAACGGCCCAGGCGGTCGCCGGCCAGTGAATCGGCGCCGCATTGCAGGGCAATGACCGAGGGCCGGAAATGCTCGTTGATTTTGCCGATGATGGATTCAAATAGGAAAGCATACTGGTCATCAGTGATTCCGTCGTTGAGGGGCACGTTGATGGCGTGGTGGGCGCCCGGGTTGTGCTCGCTCTTAGGCCCATTGTCATGTAGACCGCCGGTACCAGGGAAGAAATACTCTGGCTGGTACTTGTGGAAGGAGACGGTCATGACACGGTCCGTTGAGAAAAAGGCCTCCTCGACACCGTCGCCGTGGTGGACGTCAATGTCGATGTACAGCACGCGCGGGTAGCAGCGCAGCAGCTGCAGAATAGCCAACACAATGTCGTTGATGTAGCAGAAACCAGAGGCTTCGGACCGCTTGGCGTGGTGCAGGCCACCGCCCCAGGCGATAGCAATGTCTGACTGCTTGCTGCAGATCTTGCGGGCAGCATCGAGCGAGGTGCCGCCTGACATGGAGCAATAGTCGTAGAGTCCGTGAAACAGCGGGCAGTCGCTACCTCCGAGGTTGAATTTTACCTCACCGCTGTTGTTGGTCTCCCCATCGCGTGGGGTGTCCTCGGCAGGGGCATTGCCCAAATAGTCGAGATACTCGCTTGAGTGGAAGGACCGTAGCTCCTCGTACGTGGCCGCGCGCGTGTTGTAGTTGTCCATGGCGAAAGGCATGCCATATGACGACACCAGGCTTTTAGTTAGCGTAAGACGCCATGGCTTCATGGGGTGCGTCTGGCCAAAGTGGTGCCTCTCCATCTCAGGGTTGGCGTGGTACGACACAGTGTAGCCTTTAGGTCGAACAATATTGAATTCCTGCGCCGCACGCTTCATCTTGTTAAAGAAGATGGCATTTTCGCGTTCGCTGGACGGTTTCAGCGGGACCAGCGTCTCGACGATGGGCTCATCCACATCAACATTATGTGGGAGGTAATTTGGCTTTGGTGGCCGATACCTATAGGCGTCAATGTCCATAGGGGTTAATGTTCCGACCAAAAAAAAGAAAGAGAGCGTTGAACAGGCTCGCAGCCACTAGAAAGTCAGCCCGGAAAATGGCAATAACTCAATCTTACTGTCTCTGAATCCTCATAGCAAATCGCAAATCGCCGTTGGAAGTTGTAGGTGTGTTCTCGGAGAGCATGCCGGATGGGTCCCCTGTCAAACCACGGGCTAGGGCGTGGCGATCGGACCGGACACGCTAACCCTATAAGGGACTAGTTGGTCCTGCGTTTGTGTGGGGCAGATGTTTTTTCGAACTGCCGTTAACATTGACGGCACAACTTCTGCCTGTCACTAACAAACACACAACCAACGTCGTCGCCTTGGTATGTGGTGTAACACGACGCCCGCATCGCGGCTTTGTGCCCCAGCCCGTCGCATTTGATTGGGGAGGCTGAAGTTTGATGGAGACCAGCTGGGAACTTCAACCCGCCGTGCGAACTCCTGCAAGTTTCGCAACAGGCCGCGCGATAGCTACCCCATCATCCCCCACCGCGAAGCGAACCATCGCTCTTGCCAACAGGGATTGTTGGTCACTGATGAGGGGATAAAATTCTTCGCCTGCCATCCCCCTGTCCATTTTCAGCGAGGTGAGCCACTTGCCTGTACGAGTCAGACGCCTTTTTCTTGTCTGGGCACCATTTGTCATCCCATCGCGGGACTCGCTTTCTTGATTTCTCTCAAACCTTTTGTTTTGTGGTTCTGTATAAATTACCGCCGTCGACTCGAGTCGAGTCGGTCGAGCGCCCTTCGTTGCGGGGCACAGCCCACCTCACTCCAAACTTTGGCTTTGGGCGCGACAAAGGGCGCGCCAACGGGTGTTGACAACCATGCCTAGAGACGACCTCTCGATCGACTTCGTACGGAAGATGCCGCCCGTCGAAGCTCTAGATCCGGCACTGATTCTGGACGAGTGGATCAACAGAACGCAGAATCTGCCCGAGGAGATTCGCTTCCTGCAGGACGAGATCGCCGAGAAGGACCGCATCTTGGACAAACTAATCCGCGAGGTTGATGAGAAAGATGGCCGCATCCAAAGGACCATCAAAGCTTGCGGCAGCCACTCTAAAATACCCAAGGAGGAGGAGTACCGCGCCGTCATCCGCAAGAACTTTGTCGAGGCAGAGAAGCTTTCCGAGGAAAAACTCGCCCTGACCCAGAAGCTCCAGCAGACCATGGATAAGCACATTCGCCATCTCGACGTCCAGATCAAGCACCTATTCGATCGCAACGAGCCAGGTTTTACCGACCCCGACGAGCTGCCGTCACTGCTACGCCCGAGCGCTGCCAACCTTGCAAATTCTGTCCCAGTCAGGCCGGCAAGCAACGCCAACCCCGTTACCGCCGCGATCAACACCCTCGTTAACAATGCCTCCCAAGCTTCAGTCAGGTCCTCAGCACTCCAAATACGAAACGCGACACAGCAACACGCCTCATCGGCACCGGCAACACCTGCCGCTAGCATGATCATGAACCGTCAAGCGCGGGAAAGCTCAGCTGGGCCGCCCAAGCGAGGGCCACGTCTGAATACCGCACTCGGAAACCTCCCCGCGACGTCAAGCGGCTTGGCGCGGCACTCATCCCTCGGCCCGGGTACACCCAAGGGCCAGACCGCGAGCGGGATCCAGCGGGCTGGAAGCGCAGGGCCGAGAGCGAGTACAAAGGGAACCGGTGCTGGAGGTGGCCGCAAGGCTGGCACTCCGTCGTCAAGCACGGCGGGCCGCAAGAAGGGTACCCCGGCGGCAACAGGCGGAACTAATAAATCCGGCCTGTCGCGCGTCAAGCGTGCCGCGAAAAACAGCCCATCGTCAACGGCCGAGAGCGAGCTTTCCGAAGCTGATAGCGTCAGCGCCGAAGAGAGCGATGCTCGCACCGGCGGCCGAGGTACCCCGGCCCTCTCGCGATCCGGTTCAAACCAAGCTTCCAGTCAGAGCAAGGATGCCAAGGAGGGTGGTGGAAACGAGCGCGGACCCTCCAGTGCCGGCCCGACCCCAGGCCCCAGGACGAGCCATCACCCCTCCGGGCCGCCTGGATCCCGCCATCGCAGCCACGAAGATGATGAGGACGAGGAGGACGAAGATGCCATGGAGGTAGATGACGACGAAGCCGGGGACGATAAGAAGTATTGCCTATGCCAGAACGTGAGCTTCGGCGATATGGTCGCGTGCGACAACGATGACTGCCCTTACGAGTGGTTCCACTGGAGTTGCGTCGGGCTCAAGAGCGAGCCCAATGGCAAGTGGTACTGTCCCGAGTGTCGGAAAGGACGGGCAGGGTCATAGGCTTACATCTAATCTTCGGTTATCTTGCACCAGCGTTAATGTGGCGTTTGGGGTGGTACTGGCGTATGGATCTGATGGGTTTACACGGGCACATACACTTCACGTAATGATGAAACGTGGACAAGAGATTACGAATGTGAAATCACGTAACTTTTGTTGGCATTGAGTCCAGGCCTATGAATAACTGACTAGGCCCGTCCTATCCATGCCATGCCTGCCAGTGATCCGTTCTGCAAATGGGGTCCTAGGACCCATGCCGCAGCCCTCAGCCATTAAAGAGCCTTCCCTGTATGGTGCACGTAGTCTATACTAGCAATGATCCCTAAGCTGCAGTGAGAAATAAAAAAAAGGGAGCACACGCCCGCAGGAGTTCCAGCGACGGGAATGTATTTAGTGCTCTAGGAGACGCAAGCTGCCCTGGACGACCACATTCTCCAGAATAGATCCCGGGGGAATGTCAATGGTCTGGCCCTCAGTCGCCACAATGATGACTGTACCTTTGAGCGTCACACCACGGCCGAGATTCACAGCACCTGTGATGGTGAGATGATCAAGCTCGATAATCTTGGGGATCGAGGGAATGCGCTTCTGGAAGTCTGAGACCTTCTTAAAGTCATTACCGAGCTTGATGAGGGGCGCGTCGCCGAAGCGAGCCGAGCTCATTTGCAGCTGGCCGTGCTTGACAGTGTAGAGATCCGACTTGACGAGCATGAGATCGGAGCAGGTCTTAACAGGCAAGAAGCGGCGGCGGGGGACATTGACACCGTGAGCATTCTTGAAGTGCTTGATGGCGGCGCCAACTGCCGTCTCGAGCTGTAGGATGCTAATATCGGACTCGCCCTTCTTGTCACCGGGGATGGTCTTGCCATTGGGAATAATCTCCATCTCAAGCTCGTCGTTCTCAACAACACGCTTGATGGCCTTGCAATTCATCCAGATGTTGTTGGTGTTGAAGTAGCGGAACTTCTTGATCGATTTGAACTCGTTGACGTGCTCCTTAGGAACCTGGGCGATTTCCAGAAGGCGGACACTGCCCTCGTAGTCGATAATGGTACCGCCTTTGACGTCAGCCTTGGTCTTGTTGGTGAGTTCCATGATGTACTCGGCATCGCTCTCCACCATGTGCTGCAAGATGCGGAGATCGACAACGGCACCGAGATTGTCAGCGTTGGACAGAAAGATGATCTCGATGCCGCGCTGGATAAGCTGGTCCAGAATGCCCGAGTTATATAGAGACTCAAAGACATCACCGTGTCCGGGAGGGTACCAGTCTTGTAGCTGAGAATCGAACGACTTGGGCACGGGGAGAAGCGAGTCCTTGTAGATTCTGGGGTATCTCGATTGATTGAATGTGAGGATGTCGACGTTGTGACCCTCGTACTTCTTGATGATAGCTGCAGTGTCCTCGTCCGTGTTGAACGAGTTCATGAGCACGATAGGCACGTTGGAGCCATAAGTACGGTTGAGGTGCTCGACCTGACGCACAGACATGTCGAGGAAGGACATACCATCACGCACCTCAATGACCGACTTGGGGCCAACGCAACCCATTGAAGTTCCCAGGCCGCCGTTCAGCTTCAGAACAGCCAGCTTGTTCAGGAAGCCAACAGACTCGCTATTGGGGAGAGTTTCGTAGTCGACGACCTGACCCTCAGCAGGAGGGGCAATGCGGTCCCATGAGCTGCGAGATTTAGCTAGGCGCGGTGTCGTGTCAGGATAAAACCTACACCTCGTTGCCCTTGGCCTTGTCGTTCAGATAACGACGGAAGAGAGAAAAAAAGTTGTCCATCTCAGTCTCGAAGAGCCGCTTCTGCTTGGGGTCCTTGACGGACTCTGCAAGCTTGGTGAGCTCATTGCGCATTTGAGCAGCCGCGATGTTGGTTGAGGTGTTCTCAAATGCCTGTGAATAGTTAGCTTCAGTTCTTCAGAGATGACGGAAGGGATTACGGGTTCAGAGAAGCACACAAAGGGTGTTGGAGACGCCGAGAGCAGGGGGACCATGGCTGTGAACTCGCATAATGGTGTTGCAATTCTCCACGTGAAACACTACGCGAAAGATGCCGGCTTGTGTTGTTTCCCACTTTTGTCTTTCTCAAAGCCAGCCAACTTGGACACCTTGGGATCTGAGTTGTCCTTGCCAGCTCAGCTTATCCTCCAAGGCACCCGCTTGGGCAAAGGAAACACAAGAGCTATTATGAAGTTGAGGGACACTCAATTGAGACTAACTCACCATGTGTGACCTTGTCTTGCCATGATGTCTCCTCGCAAACTCGCTATCATCGCCATTATTGCCGCCACTAATGGGCTTGAGGTGTGTGGGCAGCGCACTCTTAATCGCCGATGCCGCCATCTTGACGTGATATGATTTAAGAACCAAAAAAAAACCGGGGCACAAAGAGCCGACAATCGATACTCGTCGATCCAAAGGGACGTGGTGTGAAGCTCGGAAACTCGCGGGAAGGCCTTCCTCTTATACGGGCGGGAAAAAACCACGTTAGTCAATTGACGTAATTGGGGGGGAGTTCCTTGAACAAAGAACAACTTGGATGGACGGCCGCTGCAGTGGGACCACCACAACCGCTGCAGCAATCACATGGCGGGAGCTTCGAAGGAGGGGTTGGCTTCATGAGGGGAAGCTTCATCCGCGTCCAGCAGACGGTTGCAGGTGGGCGTTCTCGAAATTAGGGGAGAGGGCACTCACTTAACACCCGATGGCAGCGCACGACGGGAGAGAAAAAGTCGGACAAAACAGACAGCTCAGGAATAGACAAATGTCGTCCGGGGGGCTTGATTGCTTTTATCGTTGTCTCGGGGTTGTCAGAGCTCCCTAGGGTGGGGCATGGGGAATTTGTTAGCTTGGTCCGATGAGGCCAGGCCGACCAGGATCTGCAAGTGGCGTCAAGACGAGACAGGGCCCGGAAACCGACATGCAGCGGCCGGGATCAAGCCGTGCAAGCCTGGGAAAACGACAACCCGCTGCTTCCGCCGATCTATCTCGTGTTGGACTCTATTGATGATGATGGTGATGATGCCGGGAACGCATTGTGATGCCGGGAACGCATTGTGATGCCGGGAACGCATTGAGGCTCGGATCTGGGATTTTGGATCTTGGCGTTTTTGGCGCCCACCTAGGCACAGTTGGCAATGAAAACAATAACAGTCAAATCCGACGCCACGTGCCAGGTTGGCACGAGGAACGAGATTCCGTCGTGACGGCACAAGCCGACGATAACTTTACGGGTCGAGAAATGCAAACACCTTCCCTTGGTCGTTGCCTCGTTTCCATTCTACCGACATGCAGCCGTTGGTACAACTGAATTTACCGCGAGTGGCATCCAGAGGCCCGATGAAGCGAATGCGCTCAGCCCAACGGGAACTAACTGGTAATAAGAGACAATATCACCATGATCCACAGCGTACCTGGCGGGAAATTTGAGCACGCCTCATCCCCATCACTCGATCCCTTTTCCGGGTCATATTTTTCTTCTGCCAACGGGGCCCTAGACAATAATTGATAAGGCGAGGCCGGCTGGCGGCGCGGGATGTGCTATTGCAGGCGCCACAACAAGGGCCCCTGGGTGGTTATCTTCGGATGCTGGATGAGGGCGAGCTGGTGACAATGACGAAATCAAAAATCTCAAGCAGTAAAACAGCTTAGCGATGGCAAGGGAAAGAAATATCTCAGGCACCCCGGCTGTCAATCACACCTTTCCCTTGGGTGCTGTTTGCCCGCCCTCCTTTCCTTGATTTGCCGTGTTGCCCCACTACCTTATGGTGTGGCGCTCCCGAGAACGGGACCTGGATGGCTCGCTTCTTCTTGGTGAATTGATTCGAGGCTGAGCACCTCCGATAAGCTCTCTCGACGTGCTTGGCGAGGCACAAGTTGGCCCGAGTGATTTCATTGACGCTGAGTCAATGGGTATCAGTGGACTCACGAAAAGAGATGAGATGAGATGACCTCTCTAGCAATGAAAGCAATCAAGCACAGAGTACTGAGGGCGGCGATGAAAGTGCATGGCCAGCAAGCCAAAACCTTGTCGGAGCGGCTCCGACCCTTTGGCTTTCCTTGCGCATCCCCGTCTTCCCACATCAGCGCCGGCTGGCCTTGGCACCGCTGACCTCACCTCAAATTCAGGAAATCATTATGGGCAGCGCATATGAAGGGGGACCGCCACTCCCGTACTGGCAGGTCAACGTGCCTGAGAACCAGAGAAGCGACGATTGTCCCGATTTTCTGCTCGATCTCAACGAAAAGGACCGCGGCATCCTGTCGACGCCCGACACAGACTACAAGCGAGACACGTGGGAGGAGGCCAAGAAGAAGGTAGCCGACAACAACATCCACCTGTTCCAGCGAGCTCCTTCAGAGTTGCGTCGATACAAAGCTTTTGTTTGGCAGCTGCGTCAGGATTATGGAAGCGTGGTAAACTACATTCTCTCCCAGCGCCTGCGATGGCCTCTCGGGTATGCAGCCCAGGGGGATCCCTTCGAGTACGACGAAGACATCAAGATCTTGTGGAACGACTGGCCATACGGAATCGATTCGCGCATCGTCCATCTGGTGGCTTGGACCAAGTTCGAGCTAGAGGAAGACCCAGCGACGGGCGACCTCACCATCGAGGCCAGGGCATCCATTGACCAATACGTGCGCGACAAGTTTGCAGAGGTGCCCCAGGATCGAGTTGGTGACGTTGATCCCTGTGCTGACTCCCACTGACGAGCGGTAGATCACTTGGTTCAAGAACTGGCAATCACTGAAATCGGTCAAGGCCGTCGAGCATTTCCACATCCTGCTGTTCGAACCAGATCCCGCCTTCGTCCACAAGATGACAAATGGCGACACGCCCGCGTTTAAGAAGCCCGAGATCGTCCTAGTCACCGCCAGAGGGCTGTGGTCCGGCCAGCAGTAGACAGATTTGTACATACGAGTTGGAACCTAGGTCCTTGTTGAGGGCAGATTTCCGCTGAGGCGTATCTCTACGACCGGTGTATCTGCAAGGGGAACAGCCGTTGGTTTCTCCAGATGGATGCGAATCTCTTTGCATCGCCCTCGCCAGAGCGACAGGACCTGATCACCAATATTTTTGGCCAGCGCCTCTATCGTCCCAAAAGAGGAATTCTCCATCGTCTACCAGCTATTTTAGCTTTGCATGCCTTAAGGGTAGCGTAGCATACCTTGACTACCATTCTTTCCAGTTCCGTGTACTTGTCTTGCAATGCTAGAGGCTCAACACCCTCAACCATTACCGTCGCAATTACAAACTGCTTTGCCAGACGCTCGTTGACGTTGATACCTATCAGCGTCGGCACACGCAGATCATGCACGGTTAGTATTGTCGCGTATACTCCCGTCCCGAAGCATTCGGACACTGTCCACGACACCCCAGACCCCAACAGCGATGCCTTTGGAAGCATTGCTGTGATAGACAAAAACCGCACTTCATTCCCTATCATTCCGGCGCCCTCTTTCCCATCAGAGCCGATATTCCGCCCAGTCAAAGCTGTCCACGCATCACCAACCACCATTGCCAGTCCTCCTCCAGATTGGTCTTTGTTATTACTCGTACTAGCGAGAATCGCTTTGCTCAGCGTCCCGTAGTGTACCGTGTCTGTGCCAAGACTATCGGTCTTCCCAGCACGCTCGAAGCCTGAGGCGAACTCTACCGACACCGAAAGCAGAAGCGGCTGTTCCTTTCCGGGGCGGCCCCAAGCGTCGCGCGCAGCCATTGTGCGGGTTGAGAGGTTGCGCACACCGACAGCGGCGGGGGATGAGCCAGCAAGAGCGCGGACGGCCCAGGGAGTGGTGAGTGAGAGCATTTTAGTTAGTCGGTTGTTTGATCAATGGTGGTGCTGCGGGAGGCCCCCCGAGGTAGTTAAGGTTGTTGGTGGAACGCCGCAATATTGGATGGTGTGGTGCTTCAGTGGGGTGGACACAAAAACCTGTACGTAGTCCTTTTTTTTTTTTTTTACCCTGGTGTGGGCACTGCGGTTCAATTAGGGGGCGTTTGTTTCCGCAATAAAAACCACGTCTTCGTTACAATAACACAAACTCTGTTTTTCCTTGAAAATCGGGTTGCGACCAGTGGTGGTTTTTCCAGATTTAGGGGAACCGGGAATCTCCCACAGCTGGTCAAAGACCGACGAAGTACGAATAGTGTGGGTATAAAATCCGCTTTGAGACCGCAAGGTTGGTAACCTCAGGATTTCAAACCCCTTTTATCAGGAGGATAGCTCAGTTACGTGGGTCAGGCTGTCACCATTCGTGATAACAAATAGGGCGGTAATGCAGATAGCTGGATCTAACTTGTTTTTCTTGTTACTGGCAGGGCGAAGGTTTAATAGTAAAGCAGCCTTTAATTCTAGTAAACGCTGCCGCAAAAAAAGGTGAAACAAACGCCCTCTTAGGCGTTGAGGAGTGGAGCGGGATGCGACGTCAACCGCTCGGAGTTGAGTGAACAGCAACAGAAGAGGTTTAGAGCACGATGAGAGAATTTCGTGGGTTCCACCATCTTCGGATAACATCATTTAGGTGCCTGGTTACCTGCTTGCCTGTATAATGAGGCTGGAGAATATTGACTTTTCGTGCGCGTGAATTTCCCGCAACATCCACTGCAAGATAGGGACTCCGAGCAGAACAGAGACCTCTCATTTGGAAAAACAACGCCTCGAAAGCATCGAACCCAAGTGGGCTGGCCTGTTCAAAGCCCTGTCTAGCTGGGCGTGTTCTCAGCCAGCCCATCGCTGGTCGTTTTGACTCACTACTCCTGCAAGGCCGCGAGAGTCCAATCCTTTTTGTGTCTTAACTGTCTCGTGCTCTAGCCAAGTAATGACCTCCCGAAACCCTGACTGCTTGCGTATCAACACTTCCCTGCAAGCAATCATAGCCAGCCTAGTCCTGTTAGCAGAGCCGACAGAGATAGGAAGAAACATACCATGCCACCTCGCCTTTATTCACAGCGCAAACATATCCGGGGTATCTTGCCATCCTTGACTTGCTCGTGAGCAAGAGGAACGCCACGTCAATCAACGTTTTAACCGTGTCTTTCAAGTCAGCGTGAACAATATCAACGTCATGAGTCTTACCAATGAGTAAAGGCGCGCCTGGCCGCTTCCCCTTCGGCAGGCACCGCAGATACGCCCACATTTTGGTCGCCGTCTCGACGAATGCGCTGTACGTATTGGCTAGCACCGCCGGTCGGGAGTTGTGCATCGTGTCGAAGAAGACTAGGCTCGACTGGATCTTGAAGGCATCTGGTATTGTCAATACGACACATCAGAGTATCAGAAGCATACAGTACATACTCAAAACCTTGCGTTTGAAGTTTTGCCCCTGGCATTTCCCGTACTCGACAGAAAGGGCGTTGAAGATCACTGGAATATTAGTATCTGGCAGCATTCCAATCTGACAGACCGTACCTGAGGTACTCTCTCGCTGTTTCCCAACTTCCAGAGTGGTAGTGTCGATAGATAGCCCGCAGTATGGAAACCTCCCATCCACTCGTGGCACCGCGGCGCCATCAATGACTAAATCAAAGTTGACTAAGCTCTTGCCGGTGCTCACATTGACGCCGTATTCCGGCAAACCGCCGTGCATGACGGTCACAAAACGAGCCGCCTTGCTCCTGTCTGTCGTGATAAGCAAAAAGTCATCAATCAGGCGCAACAGTAGTGTGTCCCCATTCAAAAACCCGAGCCGGGTTCGCTCGAGATCAGCGTAGAAATAGTTGCATAGCATCGACGATAGCACCGAGCCCTGGGGAATCCCCTCCTTCTGCCGGTAAAATTTCTTGCCGATACGAACCAGGTTTTGCTGGACGTGCTCCGTCATCAAAGCTAGCAACTCTCGCGCATCACATACCCTCTGCGCTGCGCCGTCAATGAAGATCGTGTTCTTTTTGGCGGCCGTGGCTGCGACCGCCCCGAGAACCTCGTGGAATGTTGACGCGTCGTCCATCGATCGTGCCGTCGTGTGCCACCGTTTGGAGATCTTGCCAGTGTCGAGAGGTTTCACCTCAGCATGCTTCAACATACGGTACCACCTCTGCGATGGCAGCTTCTGAATGAGATTGAGGATAGCTTGCTGCGGGATCGTGTCGAAGGCCGCCTCGACATCAACCTTGGCAAAGTAGAGTGTGCTAGAAGACGCGGGTGAAGCCTTGAAGGCCTTGATCCGGGGATAAATATCGCCAACAGAGAACAGGGCTGATCCAAGCCGTGACGGATGCAGCGACTTTTCGAACTTGAGCATCGTGCTGACGGGACTGAGAACCGAATTTATGCTGGGCCCTAGCAGCTTCTTGCCCGGGGGGAGGGTACGACGCCGTAGGTTCATGATGGGTCGCATGTTTGTTTGCTTCGGCAGGAGACGGACCTGGGCAAAGCCGAGGCGGCGAGAGGCCAGTATTTGCCGCGCATCGTCGAGCAGTACTTCCTCGAACATTTTCACCTTGAGCGAAGCCATGGCCGGCTCGGCAATGTACCGCCAGACGTCGTGACGAAAGAAGAACAAGCGGTATTTGTGGGTGCTGGACTCTGTAATATAAAAATTGCTGCGAAGCAGCGGTATCAGGAGAGAGTCGAACAGGTAATAGAGAAACTCATAAAAGACCTCTATTCGCTTCTCCTTGTCCGACCGAGAGCACTTCTGGTTAAGTCCAGGGGGTGCAAGCCAAGCTATGTCAAGCACTTTCATCCCCTGCATGACCTCATGTAGACACATGGTCTCGAAACGACGGAGATGGATGAAATGGTGGACACTCTTGAGGAAGCATTTCTTGTTGCGATCCCCTCCCCAGAAGCCGTTGGGTATAGTTTTGGACAACACAGCCTGACAAAAAGCCGATATGTTCGAGATAGGGGTGGCAAGGTCGACGATTGAGTCTCCTTTGAATTCGGACATTTGTATATCAGAATAGCGCTTCTTTTGTTTTCTCGTTAGTCTCAAGACTGCGGGTGTTGACCTGACCTGTGTCGCTCGGCTCTCGTGTACGACTTGTCCCGAGACTTTCTTGCCCTCCAGATCCTGCAATGGACAGTAATGCTGCAACATTTCGGCATACGAACATCGGCCGTGGAGGACCTGCAGCTGTTCAACAAGGTGTTTGACCCCCCGCAGTCTCTTGGGGATGTGGACTGCCCGACACCCGTCTGCATTTTTGGGGAACTTTTGGGCAATTTCTTCTTCGCGAAGTGTGTAGTCTTGGAATGACTGTGCAGTCTTCTGGCGATCTACCGTCGATGTGAAGACATTGTGTAATCCAAATTGCCGGGGAAACATGTACATCATGATGTGCGTGATGTCGTCCGGTTTTGGGAAGCGATTCAAGACATCTACAGCGATCAGCATAGCAACAACACGTGGAAGACGACATACGTATGTGGCGGAGGCCGGAATGGACAAGGCCCCGGGCGTTCAAGGCAGCACGAGCGTAGAAAATCCTGTTCCTGACAAAGACAATCTCGGACGGTCGGAGAGGTTGCGTCTTCGGCTTATCCTCAAGTTCAGAGATCGGAACCCCGCTCAGCTGGTACAAGTTGTCTTTGCCAGCATCCAGAGTCTCGAACATGGCACAGTCGGTTAACAAGTCAATCATAATGCGCTCGCCCGCCTGGCCCAGCAACAACAGCAGCTGTGGCCACGGTTCCGCCTTCAGGGTCCGAACACGGTGGTTATCATGGACTACGAAAAGACCGGGGATGGTGTGCTCGGCAGGAATGGCTTGACTGGTATGTCTCCGAAACCCATCGCAGAGTAAATGCTTTGGCCAGCTGCTGGTTTTCTCGCGGGCGAAGAGGCGCCAGATAACAAAATCGACAACCTTCCAACGTAAGCTGTCGTTCCTCAACTCTAGGACCTGCGTACCTCAGATTGGGAGTATATTGACCCATTCAGGCCATCCGACAGAGTCACGCATGATTCGTCGCCTCGCTGAGAGAAGCTCAGCCATTGCGCCCAGCGAAGCTCCACGTCCTTCTCGGCCTCCGGCTCATGGCGACTGGCGACCAATGTGTTGTCAAGAAGCCGTCCGAGGGCCAGTTCCATGCCGTTCCATGTTGTACCGTTTGCTCCGAGAGTTACAATCTTTCGCCGCCTGATACGCGACGAGCTGGGTAATTTAGCGAGGAGGTACTCCCTGAGCGTTCTTGTGTCGGGATAAAAGCGCTTGAGCAACGCGTGATTTGTGACGTCGAGCTTTGGACGCTTTCGCGGGCTGAGGGAATCCTGGCGTTTCCTCTTGGCCATGATGAGTTGAGCAGACAAAGTTGAAAATCAAGGACTGCGTTGAGGCGCGACTGCCACGCGTGGTCTGGTGATTCTGCCCCACCTTCCACTCCAGTTAACCCCACTTTTGCAACCAGCGAGCGCCAAGCTTGATCACGGTCTACGCATCACAATTAGTGGTAAAGCGGACACTTAGCGCGTCCATACAGCCCCGTTTCAAATCCATTGGCGTCGGGCCTCCCACCCCGCGCTGCCTTGGACAGCCAAAGCGTGTGAGTTGACGCCTCAAACGGTCCGTAGGTTTCGAATCCATAATTTTTTTTTCCCGAGCGGAGATGAGCGACAAGTTAGGGTACCCCGAGCCGTTTGTTAGAAGCATCGCTGTCCGTGCACCTCTACGCCACAGCGAGAGTTCTCGGCGCTGGTGATCACGTGCAATGAGAAACCAAACCCAGTATGCTGGTGGTTCGGGAGCGACTGGCTGACGTCCAGATGTCTGTCGATTTCTCATCAAATAGCCAGTAATTCACCCGGGTTCCTTCTCAACTCGGTTGGCCCAGGCGGGAGAAAAATGCCGACCCTGAGCAAAAACAGCAGGGGTACCTCAATCTGTACGGTTTGGTGGATCCGGCCCTCTGCAGTCGTTTCTCGCTAGCCAGGGAATCGTAGCGCAGCTCCTCCTCCCCCCGAAAGCAATCCGCCAATCCTTGTGCCTGCCAGCACATCAACACCCGCAAGCCCAGACATTCATGCTCAATTACGCCTGAGAAAACCACTCGCTCCCGCCCCGTCTCAGACGACGCTGGTGCCCCGAAAGCGACAGTGATGGTCGCAGAATCGGGCCCAGCATGGACGACGGCAACCATGGAGACGAGGCTGCTGCACGCACCGGGCCATTCCCCGACGGCTTCTCGCACCGCTCATCCCACTCACACGACTTCCCTAGCCAAATGCCCGTCGCCTATGCCACCGCAAACTCCAATGCTTTCGCGCCCAATGCCGCCGTCGACGATGGTGTAGATCCGGACGACTTCTACCGCAGCTATCGCGACGTGTCGGCCCACACCCACAACGCCATGTCGACTACGGTTACCTCTCGTCAGCCTCCTACCTCATTACGATCCAACGGCAATGGCACAACCCCAAAACACCCATTAGTTCCCGCCGCACTGAGAGCTGGAATGCGCTCAGCATCAAATCCAGTGGAAAGCCGCCAACCGAGCTTATCGAGGCAGGCGTCAGGCCCAAACAACGGGTATTCGGGCGCTCCTGCCTTCCCCACAAGCGTGAAGGACCTCAAGAAGAAGTTCGACCAGACAGGATCACCAGGCTCCTCCCGAAAGCACGCCCCAAGACCTTCCCGGGACATGCCCTCCACAAGTGGGCCCAACGCAAACGGGCGGCCAGCATACACTGGCAGGAGCGAGACAAGCAGGACTCGAGGCACACAACGCCACGAAGAGTCGACAAACGGTCAGTCGTTTGCAAGCCGAATCAGCAAACCACGCAATGCGGCCTCGAGCCAGACGTCGACGCAACTCACGCCTGAACCGTCTCCATCGCATAGTCACACCAACGGCCTGCTTTTTGGGGAGATTCTACCTGAAGATAACGATTCAATTACGGTGGGCTTTGGGATCGAAGGTACACACCCACGAAGGACGTCCGAATCAAGCATTCTTCACCCTTCAAAAACCCACATGAGAAGTCTCTCGGATCCCGATCCCGAGATGGAACCGCCATCGCCCACGGATTGGTATCGTGCCGCCGCTGTCGACCAGAGCGGCATTGGCGGGTTGGCCGGTCCGAGTCTAGCGAAGGCCGACTACATACCAACGTCGCCCACTTCCCCAAAGTCTCCGACATCCCGTCTACCGGTATGGAGGAAGAAAACAGGCCCGTCTAACCCCACCAGCCCCACGTCGACACGGTCAAATTCACCCGCTACCCTGAAACAGAACTCTGCCGGCGGGCGATCCTCTAGGCAGCACGCCGCAACCGCGAGGGCCAAGACACCTACCAGCCGAGCTGCCACTCCTACCGCTACTAAGACACCCAACCGCCCCTCCTCGTCTCGAAAACATCCTCCGTCCGACATTGCAACCTCGAGCAATGGCAGGCTCAATGCGCTGGTTTCGGTTCCCGCGCCAAAGCTCTCACCAAGTTTGCGGAGCTCTCGACCTCGACAGTCAGTAGCAACGGCCACGACAGCCGCTTCGAGAATGCGGGCCACCGACAGACAGCCGTCGCCACAGCGGCAGACACAGCGAGGCGCTCCAAAGAAGGAAGACATGACAAGCCGGCGGCGCAAGGTGTCGGTCGGGCCCATCGATTTCGCCCAACGTCGTGAGACCATCAAGCTTGCATACAGCAAATCGATCAGAGACACACAGGCGAGGGAAGCGCGGCAGGCAGCGGCCGAGAGGAGGAAAAAGGAACTCGAAGTGGTTGCGCGGGTGAAGTTGGAAGCTGAAGCTGCTACGCTAGCTTCCGCTGCCGCCGCCAACAGTGCCGGCCCGTTGCCGAGAGCCGAGATGAACCAGTTCCCAGAGCTGGCAGAGACAAAACCTCCACTCAAGATCACGACGAATCTTCAGCCAGCAGCAGCTCCTCCGGAATCGCCCACGCTCGGCATGCCCGGAAGCTTCCCTAATGCTGCGTCCCCACCCCTGGAACAAGAACCTATGTCGGCAATCTCGTGCAACTCGGCCGTGACAGAGTTCGAGATTGAGGAGCAGACAGAGCCCGCCCGCATGGATGGCCTGTTCGGGACGGCGGCCATTGATCGCGACCTGGCCATAATGAACCCGAACCCCCCCGCTGTAACATATGAAGCTCCAGCGTTGCACAAACGGGCATCCTATCAATATCCCTTCGAGGATGAAGGGTCAGACGACGATAACGGTTCCATCAGGATCACGCTGGACACGCACGAGTCTTCGCAGCTCACGCCGACGCGTATCGAGTTCGAGCACAAGCTCGATGCATCCGACGAGTACGAGCCACGGCCGTTTACATACTCGTCGGCAAACTACGAAACAACTGTCACCATTCTAGGCCCGGACGCTGATTTCAAGCCGTCGCACAAGGACCGGGGTGGTGACACGAGGCCAGCACCCGAGCCGCCAACCACAGCTCACGAGATTCCCAGCAGCGGCAGCAGCATCGAAAACCTCGACCGTCTTGAAGATTTCTACACAGGCCCGCGCCTGCGCGACAACATCGCCTCGCTGCGCGACTCCACGCCCGCTTCATCCGATGTCGACATTGCCAACGACACCTCGGATTACAGGAAGCCCAGGACGTCGCACAGCCTAGCGGTACCTGCATTGCTCGCCCCCGCAAATCGGCTGAGCCAGGGTTCTGCCTGGACCGACTTTTCGTTCGGAAGCGACGATCGCGATGCGGGGCCGGCAAGTTCCGCAGCACATTCCAACGAGCTTGACATTCCGCCCGAGAGGAGGGCCACGCTCAAGCTTGCCCCTTCAATCGGCGAGCTCAGCGCCTGCGAGTCAGCGCCCGACGAAGACGCAAACCAGAGCCCCAAATACTCGCCGCTGGAAAAGCCCAGCGTGCCTTCGTCTATGCTGGCCGACTCTCCGCGCGGCAAGCACCATTACGTCCCTGAGCTGGACCCAGGGGTAGACTTTAATGTTTCGTATTCGACCGAACAGGTGAACATCCCCTTGGTACCGGATCATGAGCCCCCGCCGCTTCCCGAGAGTGCCTTCCAGATCGCCGACCCCGTCCACGACGCGGGAACCCGACCGAGTAGCTACCTCTATAATCAGGAAGAGGAGAATATATCGCAGCCTACGCTGACGAGGAACACAACGATCGAATCTACAGAGACTACTAGCCTTAGCAAGGTAAAGTCGAAAGCCGAGACGATCGACACCCAGGGGCCACTCACGGAAGAGCAAAAAAGACTTCGGCAGCGGCAGCTCGTCATCCGTGAACTTCTTGACACGGAAGATGTTTTCGTCCGGGACATGAGCGTCGTAGAGGAGATTTATAAGGGCACCGCAGAGGCGTGTCCAAAACTCGATAGCAAGACTATCAAGCTGGTGTTCAGAAATACCGATGACATTATCACCTTCCACGCCTCCTTCCTCGCTCAGCTCAAAGAGGCTGCATCCGGCGTTTACACGCCCAAAGGAAGGAGATCACCGATCCATACGGGCGAGTCGTCCAAAGACTCCGACTCAGCAACTCTCGTCTCCAACAATTCGGCCGGCAAAACGGAAGTGGACGACGAGAAAGACCGCCAAGTCGCACTTGGTCCCGTCTTTGCCAAGAACATTGAGAGGCTGAAGGCGGTGCACGAAATTTACTTGCGGTCGAGCGACCTGTCCACGAAACGCCTCGTCCAGATTCAAGAGGACGATACCGTCATCGTCTGGCTTAACGAGTGCAACGAGGTCGCCAAGGAGCTGACCACGGCCTGGAACCTCGATTCGCTGCTGATCAAGCCGATGCAGCGCATCACAAAGTATCCTGATATTCTGACCCACCTTCTCAAGTACACACCGGCAGACCACCCAGATCGAGAGGCTCTCATTGACGCCAAGGCCACCGTCATGACAGCCATTGAGGAGATCAACAAGACGAAGAAGAACTTTGAGCTTGTCGGCCAGATTGTCGGGCCAAGAAAGCGCAAGGAATCCGATGTCAGGGCCGGCATTGCCAGGGCCTTTGGCAAGCGCGTCGACAAACTGCAGGTGTCTACACCATCCAAGACAGCAGACGACGAAGAGTTTGCCAAGCTACACGAGCGGTTCCAGGATGACTATCTACGGCTGCAGGTCGTGCTTAGGGACGTGGAGTATTACACCAGGAATGTATCGACTTATGTCCACGAGTTTCTCCAATATCTCTCGTCAATGGAGTTAGTCATGAGACTGCAACCATCGCGAGACTACGCCCACCTGGAAAGCAAGTGGGTTCAGTTTAACGTCTCGATGCGCGACATTGAGAAGCTTGCTTTGGAAAAGCATGTAGGTTTTTTTTCTTTCTTGGGTTCTCTGCCAGCACTTCAACGCTAACCCGTCAGTTATCCGAGGTTCGCAAACATGTCATCGAGCCATTCGAGCAAGTCATTAGATGCTATAATAACCCAACGCTTGCGCTAAAGAAGAGGGCGAAACGAAGATTGGATTACGAGAAACATCTGCAACTCAAGGCCAACGGCAAGAAGATCGACAAACAGCTGACGGAACTCGTTGAACAGTACGAGGCACTCAACGACACGTTGAAGAAAGAGCTCCCCAAGCTTTCAGCGCTAACAGCTAAGGTTGGCAACATCTGTCTGGGCAAATTCGTCAGCATCCAGGCCGATTGGTATCTGATCTGGAAGGAGAAGGTCAAGATTCCTCTCCAAGATCTAGGCCATGTCCCTGAGCCCGCCGAGATTGTGAGCACGTTCCAGAGGGAGTTTCAGCTGCAGGAGGAGAGAGCGAGTGCCATCGGGATTCTCAACCCCACGCTCAAAGGCAGGACTTCGCAATCCACGACCGATGACGCCGCTTCAATGCTCTCCAAGACCAGATCGCGGCCAAGCGACCTCGTGCCACCACGCGGTAGAGGTCTCTCGATCAATAGCGACCATGTTCCTAGTTTGCCAACCCCCGATTTTGTCAAGCGGAACAGCGGGCAGTTTAGTTTGTCGCCGACGAGTCCGGGTCACTATTATCGGGACTATTACTCGGGCATTAATGGGCATTCGCGTGGTATATCCGGCTCCCCCATCACCCCGGAGGCTTCTTCGTCCCGACCGACAATTGGTCTAGGCCGGCCCAGCACAGGAAGAAGCTTCGAATCGACAAGCATCCCCCGACAAAGTTCAGAGTCGGCGGCAAACGCCGTGTCACAGAACTGGCGGGATTCGAACTCGACGTACAACTCAAACTATCCCGGCCCCGAAACACGACGTCTGTCAGGTCTGTTCCATTCTGCTCTGCCTTTGCCAGACGGCCCAGAGGACCAGCGATCATCGAGAGCTTCATCCACTGAACGTCCCAACGGTGGATATAATGTATTGTGGCTGGCAGCCTCTTTGTTTGAGTTTAATATCGAGACGACAAAACATGAGGCCGGATACCCTTACCTGACATATCAAGCTGGAGAGGTGAGCATGTATTCTGACGTCAAGAGAGCCCCTACTAACAGATCAGATTTTTGATGTCATCGCAGAGAAGGGTGAGCTCTGGCTTGCCAAAAACCAGGATGACCCTGTCAATATCGTGGGGTGGATTTGGTCCAAACATTTTGCCAAGCTGGCAGACTCGTGACGAGACCGATTTGTGGGGGCTGACGCATGTTCCTTATGTTTGACGGTATGGCGGGAGTGAAATAAGCATGGATAGGAAATGATGAGAGCAAGAAGCATGGCGTTCAGAGTATCTTTGGGTTTGGCGATGTTTTCCTGGGAAAGGTCTGGGTTAGGACGGGTATTTTGTAGTATTTTTAAAAGAAAGGGCGCTGACTGAAGCGAAAATGTGGGTTGGGCATGGTAGGATTATGAATGGACGTTCTTTGAGCTTGGAAGGTTGCATCATGTTTAACTCTGGCAAAGGTGACTTGTCGGTGGGGGGTGTAGTGGCGAATTACACAACACAGAGAAACGGGGTTGTCTTCGAGAGCTTGAAGCGGTGATAATGCGTTCATGATAAGGTGGTCTCGGAACTGATGAGCTTGCACGTGCAGCACCAAAGACGGAGGAGCCTGAGTAGAGAAAAGAAACCAAGATTGTTGGACTAATGTGTTCGAACGAATGTTTGGTTCAGATTGAATGATGATGCGAAAAAAAAATATATTCGACGTGGGCCTGATTCGAACAGACGCTCCCGAAGGAACAAGATTTCTAGTCTTGCGCATTAGACCACTCTGCCACCACGCCTTGAAAGATCAAGCTGAGAAAATCTGTTTATGGACAGATCCGCCCGAGACTGTGAATTATGCCCCTCTTCTCCATTGAAGTGACATAAGTGTGTCACATCAACCAGGCTGCATATCATGTGAGGGGAGTGAGGTGCAAAAAGCTGCTTTGGGCAGTGTGGGTGACGTCGCGGAAGTGGTCCCGGCGTCCGGTCCAGTCGAGAGCAAAGTAACAGGACCGAGACCGACCCCACTGCAGAATATGCACCCAGTCAAGGGAGAAAGGACAGAGACATAAATTCCCAATGCGGAGGTCCACTTCCAGATTAGGTGGCCCTTCATTTCCAAGAAGAGAGGGGGGTAGTGAATGCATCTGAAGCGAGAAGCGGCGAAGGGTGCGGTTTCGGAATACCGTCGATCGTCAAGGGCCGGGCCGGCAGGGTTGATTCCCGTTCATGGCGACAAAATCACGGCGTGACAGTAGCAAAAAGGAAACCCGGTAGCGGGGAGGACGCAAAAGGTGAAGCAGGTTGGCAAGTCAGACAGACTCTCGCAGAAATGTGAGTGGGGATTGCTGTTGTACAATATCACATTGGGCGAAACTGCTATATCGTTCGAGCGTTCGCCATGTGATATCGGACTCGAGAATCGTCTGCTGCAAAGCAACCTTGAGTGGCGATCAAAGTCATAAAGTACGTTCGCATAGACTGGGGGATCTCACCGATTGTCTCGTGTGTCTGCTTGGATCTGCTGCTCAGTCTGTGTGTCAATGTTGGTAGCGTCGGTCGACAATACAGCCGTCCGATCATGTGTCTTGGCAGTTGTAGATCATATGGTTCTAGAAAGAAGTTGTGTGGGCAGATCATCCACGTCGTTGAATTCACCGTAAATTAGCATTGCTGACACCGGCCGCACTCGGACTGTGCTCCGAACTTGAACTCCCTAGTGGAGAGCAGTTCGTTCGCCAGTCGGCCTCGCATAATCGCTACACCACAAACATCTCACGAACCACACGGGAAGCCCGTCTCCGACACCCCCCCCCCCCCCCCCCTCTCCCCTCCCCCTCTCCCCCTCCCACTCCTCCTTCCAAACAACTCCCATTATCTCTTCTTCA
>Ga0247765_1000040_pt1 | contig 89864 bp, 105 predicted proteins | sample UWRJL106311C6_FD_179949 | JGI IMG/M metagenome (GOLD analysis project Ga0247765, IMG submission 179949) | Plant litter microbial communities from Arlington Agricultural Research Station in Wisconsin, United States - UWRJ-L106-311C-6 | ecosystem: Environmental > Terrestrial > Plant litter >... | reverse complement strand
ACACCTTGGAGACTTCTGACTAGCCAACTGGCTGGCTGGCTGACTAGCCAGCTGCCCCGAGATTTTAGTATGACAACATGACACATCAATATCAACAGCCGGCATCATCATCATCATCATTCCAATCAGTTCAAGGTTTCAAAAGTGGGGGTTTGTCCATACATGCCGACTCCAGCCCGCCACTATCACCACTTCCCTAGCTGGCCAGTTTCCACGTATTCGTACGTCGAGGAGTATCATACTGGTGTTACGGTGTGAAGGCAAACTAGATATCTTGAAACACATAATGGATTGGTACAAAGAAGAGTCGAGCTGAGGACAAGAGTCCGAGGGAAGCCAAGCAAAACTGCAGGGTCACAAACAGCGGAGAAAGTATCAAACCTAAAGAAAGAACACCATGTGGCAACAAGTAGCTTGAAAAATAAGTAGCACCTACATGGGTGGACGACCCTTCGAAATACGTCTTCAGCTAGACACAGACAAACCCATCCCCACCCTGACCCAGCCTTGTTCCGCCCCCTAACATAGGTATCTACCGGTACCGACCTCTACTCCAGTAATGATAAACCATCCCGCTGCTGCATATGACAACCCAACCAATAATACATGACAATCGCTTCCGCTGAAAATCCTACCTAACCATCCCCAACCTTCGACGGCCTTCACTGCGAGGAACCCAAAAGATGCCAGTTTCAACGACCCCAGAGTCGTGCTCGTCGCCCTCCTCGCCGACGTATCAATCTTATTGAGCTACGGTTTTGGTGAGGCCACTCGTTGGTCTTCTGTTTCTCGTTTGTCTTTTTTTTTTTTTGAACCTTCCGTTGTCATCCTATTGCGAAACGTGGATCTCGTAACCGATCAGAACTTCGGTTGAGGTTCCGTCCCAGCCTCTGGTACCAGCTGCGGATATCATGATGCGCGAGGACGGATCAATGTACAGGGTAGAGATGACACCTGCTCTCGGCGGGCCCGGGACAATAATGAAGGGAACTTTGGAGTGCTTAAACGACGCATTCTCCCGCAAGTCGTAGAGCCGGAGGATGTCGTGCGACGCACAGATTAGGTGACGGCCATTGACCATGGGTCGCACGCAGCTGACAGCGCCGCTGCCTCCCGGGAATTTCAGTACCCGCTCGGGTTCCCACCCTCCGCGAGCCTTGTGGATGCTGAATTCTTCGACGGTCCCGTTGCGACGACCCGCGTAGATCCAGTTGCCATCAGGGCTCCAACATGCACCCATACACCACGGTGGCACGCCGCGGCGATTTCCAATCCGTGCGACCGGGTCTGGAACGCGCCGGTCCCAGATCCGTATGGTTCCGTCCATAGCTGCTGATAGGAACGTGTCCGGCGATATTTGAGTAGGGTGGTGTAGGCCTGGCGAGTCAACCGCGTTGAGTGTCAAGGTTGGCGACACATTTGCGGGATGAGGAGGCGGCTCAGCAGGAGCTTGGGGAGCCGGCTGGCTGCCCAGGTCCATCGGCTGCGGGGCCGGCACAGGTTGTCCAAAGTCGATCTGCTGCGTTGTGCTACCGTCTGAGGCCGCAGTGCCTTCAACACCGCCCGAAACAGGCGCCGGCACACCGCCAACAGGAGGGTTGTTAGATGGAGCCGCATCTCCAATCTGGTTGTCCCCCGACGGTTCCAAGCCTTGCTGGTTCGAGCCGTCGTGCAGACCCATGTCCACAGGCTCAGCAAACTCGTCATCGTCATTTCCAAAGGCTGTTCCTCCACCCATATTATCGTTATCTCCAAACAACGACCCGGCTGGACTGCCGAACAGGGACCCATCACCGTCATCCGAACCACCGCCTCCGGCACCATCCTCGACGCCTTTTGCCTTTCCCGAGGCGCCGGGCCCATCGGCTGAACCATTAGTGAAATGGCCATTGGGTAATGGCTTTAGGTTGTTGCTTTCGAATGTCTCGCTCTTCATATCGGGCTCGCTGGCTTCGGCCGGAAAGGGTGCTCCGTTCGCGGGTCGTTGCTCGATGGCTGAGATCTGTCCTCCGCTCTTTTCGAACTTGCGGATGATATTCCCATTATTGAGATCCCAGTCGATGATGCTCTTGTCCCAACTCCCACTTAGGACACTCCGCTCGTCGGGCGCCAGCTGAAGCACACTGACAGCATTGGTGTGTCCGCCCTCGCCGCGTAGACAGTGTATCTTCTTGCCTTCGTCGTGCCGGACGCTCTGGAGGTTGATGCCACCGCTCTCGAGCCCGCTAAGCAGCCAGAGGGCGTCTTTGTGGACGGCCAAGCTGTACACGGGCGAGTAAACACGCTCGTCCGCACGCGCGCTGGGCGGGGCGGGCTCCTCGTTGCCCCAGTAGCCCATCAGGATGCCCGCCTTGACCACGCTGTCGACAAATGGGTGCCTCTGGGCCACCGTCAGTTGTTGCTTGCCGTTTATGGTTCCCATGCCATCATATTTCCTTATGTATCCATCAGATCCACCTGTCATCCAGTACCGGAGGTCGGGTGTGATGGCAATTGCATTGATGCTTGTGGCTTGGGGAGCGGCCATGGTGGGGATGATGTCGTAGAGAGGCGCTGTCAGGTATTCCTGGCGTATTTTCGGTCGCCATCTTGACGCCGTCACGGGGCTTTCGGGGCCTGCCGGTGTACTTGTAGTTGGTTGAGGAGGATCTAAGGTTGTGTCGGTGGTTCGGTCGTCAATCCTTTCGCGTTCTGCCCCAGGTTCGGGTTCGGGTTCGGGTTCGGGCTCAGGTTCTGGATCCGGTTCTTCTGGGTCCTCTTGTTCATACTCCTCCTCTTCATTCTCTTCCTCGGGCTCGTTGTCAACCTCGTCGGCTTCTTCCATGAGCTCGTCCTGCTCGTTCTCGGAGCTCGCGTATTCGTCGTCCATTGTTGTCGGGTCGCGATGGGCTAGGCAAGTCGGTCAGTTGGTGGTTACAATGCGAGTGCCGTAATGTTGCCCCGAATTCTTTTCATAAAAAAAAGTATGCAATTGGGTCGATAGAACTCTGCGATCGAGTTTGGTTTGCCGAAGTTACTGTTGGTCCATGGGAGCTTCGGCGTGAGCTTCGGTGCTCGAGAGCTCACGCACTGTTCCCCGCCACACCCCTGCGCGACCCCACCACAAGGGTTAGGGTTGGCGCCTAACTACGGAACATCGTTCTCTAAGACAGCGAACAATAAGCAACGGGCCAAAAGAAATGCGAATAAGAGAGAGACTGACACGGCAAAGAAGATTCTTGCTTCATCCTTTACTCTAAGGTGTTTTTGATCTCGTGGCCTTGTTGTATATATAGACCCAGAACATCCATGCTCAAGTTTGAAGCGTCCATCACCCGCAGCTGGGGTCACTGCATGTTCTTGACCAGTTACTGAGGAATGTATCGAGAGAAGAAATTGTAGAGTTAGATGCCCGTTTCACAACCGAAACGTTTTAGTCACGAGAAATAAAAATATAGTACGCCGTCAATTAAGAATCTACCAATATAGGGGATAGACAGATAAAGCAATTCTAGTGGAGGTGAGTTGTAAAACGAGGCTATGGAGGAGAGGGAAGGTTATAATGAAGGAGCCAACCAGGAAAGGAACAACATATGAATCTCAGCTGCTAAAACACAGTACACTAGACTACCTGAGGATACACATATGGATTTGACTCAATCCAAACCGTCGACAGAACGCCTCTGACTTAAAAGAGAAGCAGCTTGCGATGGCGGACCGAGCGCCTTTGTAACGCCGAATGTACACCGCTCTGCAATAGTCAGAAGCCAACACTTGAAGGATCCGGTCCTTGTATCCCATTGTGGTATCCACGCCCAGTTCTTGGATACCAGCAATCCCCCTCACGTCAGCTCTCCCAGTAACTGTACGCGGGAAACATGAACTCAAAAGCCTGCGATTGGTTTGTCGGCGCGGGTGGGTACACATGAATGGAAGGCGGTGGCGGTGCAACATCGGGGTGGCCGGCGCTGGTGGTTGTGTTAGCGGTGAGATAAAACTCGTTGAGATTGAAGCCGGGAACAAAGCTAGCCGAAGCCGGGCCGGGGTAGTCGGTTGTGTCGTTGAAATTGAGGCTGGCGACGGTTGGTTGAGGCGAGCCGGAGAAGGAAAATGTAGGCTGACTCCCGGTCGAGGGGCAAGGGCTCCACCGGGACCAGTCGGTCTCGGGTGAGAAGCCGGGCGTGGAGGCTTCGCTCAGCATGTCCTCAGCATACCAGCTGCTGTTGTCCGAAAACGGCGATGGGGGTTGCTGTATCATGGGGTACTGACACTGCGCAATGGCCAACGGGTAATCATTGGCGGTAATCGATGGTGGGATCATTGGCGCTTGAGATGGGACGGCCAAGTTGTCCGATTCATTTTGGCGCCGGCGCTGGAGGATGCTGTAACGATTTTTGGCTGCCAGAGAAGTCCGGTTGGGAAAGTGCTTGTTGACGATCTCTGACCAGTTCCTTCCTGAAGCGGCCACTTCACGGACTAGCCTGGCATCCTAAGAGGCAAGCGCGATCAGCGTGGCGCAAAAGAGGCAGAAATTTGTGTTTGCTCACCTCGTCAGACGTCCAGGGGCTTTTGTCGATGCGGGGGTCCAGACAGTCGTACCACCGCTTCCAGCACTGGTCTCCGTTGCGCGAGCCTACCACGGCGGCCACCTTGCTCCAACGGGCTCCGTATTTGTCAACGGCCTTGAGCAGCTTTCCGTCCTCCTCTTTCGTCCAGGTGCCCTTTTTGATGGTGTGCGAGACACTGTAGTGCCATCGCTTGCGACAATCTTTGTTGTTCCTTCCCGGGAGATGGGCAGCGACCTTGTGCCAGCTGATCGCACCAGTCGGAGGGGTCTCTGGGCAGCAAATCAGTTAGTGCCAGAGCCCTGCCACTCCGTGTCGTACAGGCTACTAACCTTTCGCAACAGCCCTAGACAAGATCCGATCTTCATCCGGCGTCCAAACCTGCCGAGGTTTTGTCTTTTGGCCACTGGGTGGCGAAGGCCGGGCTGGTCTGGTAAGAGGCACTCTCTTAGGGTCCTGGGAAGGCTCCATGCTTGGATGTTCAATGAAGATTGTAAGGTCTATTGGGGCTTTCCGGAGTGCTTGCAGAATGAAGCCGTGGAGTAACCCTGCCCGAGCCAGTGCTGCACTTCACCATCTTATACCGGGCGGAAAAGGAGGAGCAGAGTGGCGCCGCAAAGAGGCCGAAGATGTTTGGTCATTTCTGATACCTAGGCAGGTGTTTCCAGAGAGCATGTGCTCGGGTGCATCCGCCAGAACGCAGAAGAAACCATAAGCACAGCGAGGCTCTGTTTTGCGTCTATCCTTCAATCCTACGACTTCAGCCCTACACGCCCTCGCACCCCCATGGTGATGTCAGTGGGCACAGGGATGACAGCAGGTATTGCAGGCGTGTGATGTGGGAGTCCATGTCACGACATGAGCTTACAGCAGCGGCTATTCTCGCCTTGACATTCACTATTCCAGGACTCCTGACATACCGTCAAGCTTCCGTCCTCTCCGCCTATGCCTCAGTTCAGTCTTGCGAGCATACATGAGCAGCCCCTTTAGGTTCAGCTAGTACAGGGAGGCACCAGGCGCGGGAGAAAAAAAAAAGATCCTGAAGCCTGGGGCGGACAAGCACAAAATTTTTATTTTCATCGAGGCACATTCACGGTTTCAGGGACGCCATCGGACAGAAAACGACCGGCAGAAACATTGCAAACGGCGAGACACAGCAGCTTCAGGTCCCGCATCCACCCGAAATCGCCGCACCGATGATTTCCGACGGCTTTGGTCACCCCCAATGCCCTCTTCGAGGCAAGTCTAACCCGGGCAGGCAGGCGCCTGATGTTGTGCTACAGAAACGGAGAAAACTTCGGTGGCCACGTATCACAGGCCGCGGCGAAGCCGGTGATTCGGCGTGCCCCAGCCACACTCCGGGGCGATTCAACACGAACACTTGTTGCTACTGCACGCCGGCAATGCGAGGTTCTTCCTCTGGCCAGGTCTTGTGGTCAGGACTCATTAACTAGGACGCTCTCTACGGAGACCAGACAGAGTTGAGACATGGCGACTGTATGTCCAAGAATTCATATCCTCACGCTCTGGGTCTGAGCCTCGGCTCGTGTCAATCGCCGTCATGAGCTCTACCTGGGACTATGCAGTAATTCCGCATTGCGGATTTCCCACCCCACGCCAAGCCGGAGACTCAGAATGACCTGTCAACTATCGACGTTACTTCGTCTCTGACCCGAGGGAGAGCGACGGAAGCCGGCATGGGAAGAAGATTGCGAAATACATGCACTGGCCTGTGGCTGACTGGCGATTGAGGCAAGGGGCCATCTACCATGCCATGGATCTACCGAGGCTATTGTGGAAAACAATCAAAGCTGTCCTTACGGGTGGCCACATTCATGTTACACGACGAAATATATTCACGGCTTCAGACCCAAAACGGACCCCACCCTGCCCCGTGTTTTGTGTGTACGCCCCTAGGGTTAAGACAACCCTAGCCCGGGTGTCTCGCGTGGTCAAAGTTTTGTCAACATCCGCACCTGTTTGGCCAGGTGTGGTTCACGTTCTGGGCTACACCGCCACATAGTATATCCTAGATAGCTTGTGGTCCGAAGAGGAAGTGATACCCCCCCACTGTTTCCATTGCAATTTGAAATTCCATGGCAGAGCCTTGGCCCCCAACAGGCTGGTATGCGATTTGGTTGGCAGGGGGGCCGCGAAAACGGTTGCTGGTGCTTGAGGTGGAGGCGGCGCCATTACAGACTCTTGGCGAGAGGGCTGGACCCTCAGCTCCTGAAGAGATGCTGGCCGGGGCTTCTGCTTGGGATCCGGAGAGCAATTATCTGTTCCCTTCAGCCCATTAGCATTCCCTCTCTCGACGGGAATAATGTAATAACCAGGCCATGGAACTATGTGGACGTGGGCCAAAACCCTCTCACAAACAACCCATAGAGATTTGATAGTTGAGAAGATATGATCCTAGGATTCAAGATGAAAAAGGGAAAGTGGCCTTTTATATTGGTCGTGGCGGAGGAGAGCAGACAAGCAAGATTCTGCAGCAAATAGTTGTTAGAGTTCTCATTTGTACTAAAATAGTAGGAACACGGTGATAGAATACCCACCCCCTTGGCCGAGAGAATCTCCCAATGGAAACAACTAGACGGATCACAATCCATGTCGCATTGTTTGGCGCCATCGAATTCGCAAATATGTCCTGTGCAATCCTTCTCGGCGCTACCAGCGAGCAATGCTCTATACTAATCCAAGAGTATACTCCCTAAACAGACGGAATCAAAGTATCGACAGGTATCAATGGCTAAGAGGCAAATCAGGCCTTCAGCACCGTCAACAGTAACGTGTAGAGCTGACAGGGCTTGTTGGCCTCGTGTAGCATGCCGGTTCGGGATGAAGGTCAAGGAGACATGGGCCAGATCGGCGGAGGGCGAGGGACTGGAGAAGGATGGAGTGGACTGGGCGAGGCGACGTTGGTCTGGTGTCTCTCGACTTCATCCAAGGGAGGAACCAGACTACGGCTTTGTCATTAGCATAGGCAACGCAAGAGAGACGGGGTACGAACACGTTTGGAGAGTTGGAGGCAGCGAATGTGCCATGGTTGGGCTTTCTTGGTGCACCCATCCAATGGTGACGACGCTGTTGTTGAGATTGATGGACGCCCCCGGTGGAACATTGCACTGCCAATTGATTGGGTTGAGCCAAGCAAGGCGCCTACGGTCAGATTGGGAAGGCACGCTACCTACCTCAGAAGCCTGGAAAGGAAAGTGTCCCCGTTGTACCCCGTTGTACCCCGTTGCAAACATGTCTCACCTCGGCCCTGCACGCGGAATTATTCCTTCAACAGCAACTACCTCTTCCAGCTCTGCCACTACCAATCGCTGCCTTGGAGTTGGACCTGGCAGTTCTTTTTTGCTCGGGCTTCTTCGGGGCCCGCCTTTGGAAGCAACATGTCGAGGTGCATGTGGAAAGGCAAGACCAACATGAAGCACCATGACCCAGTGCCACGCTTCAATCCCACGGGGCTATTTAGGGCTAGTCACTGAATTGTAGAAATGGAACCGTTGTTGTAACACCACAATCCACCTCTCTCCCCTCAAAGACCAGTTGTTGTGCAATCTTAGTTATCACGGTGTCAGCAGCAACATGGATCACGCAGAACATTACAAAGACGTTGTCGAGGGTCTACGGAGATTGGTTCCTGGCTCTGACTAGGAAGTCAAAGGTAACCGAAACGTCGAGTTGCGCGTCGAGTATCTCGTCCGGGAACGTCGGACCAGCACTAGTGGCCAAGCTCTGCGTCTCGCCATTTGCGAACACATAAAGTCAACGGAAACAGAGATCTCATTGGTACGTAGAATTGAAGGCCCCTATCGCTCGTTAAAACACGTTACTTATCTGTGGCTCCCGCCGGTCTAGAGACTTGGGCTCATGATGAGAGAGCTTCTCACTAACGGCATCCTCCGCTGTATCCTGGCGGATACGGACGTCATTCTGGGTGTAAATCCTCAGTTCGGATTGGTCACGGTAAACGGCCGCCGCTATGTAATCGGCATCTGGGAACAGAAATTCAAGCGGTTGATGCCACTGGGCGACTTACTCGACGAGACCCAGCTCAGAGGTACAGGTGCAACCCTGTGGACGGCGGATGTTTACCGGCGATACCTACAAGCCTGCAAATCAAGTGGTGCTCGTTTCGGATCCTTCCTCGCCAAGCTGCATTCTGGCGCAATACACCAGACAGTTCTGGAATGTTTCCCAGAGCTCAAGGCCGGCTCCCCGTCCCATTCGGCCACTTACCGGGATCCCATGATGGAATTCATCACCGTCTCTGATGAAAAAGTCCTTCGGAGATTCAGAGAGGACACGGCGGCAGACTCGGGACTTTGGTTGCCTCTTGGCCGTGTAGCTAAGTGTCTTCTGCGCAAAAATGAACTCGTCGAGCAGTGTGTCGCCATGCACGGCTGCACTCCGAGCAGTTTCCGTGTTGCGGCATTTGGGGATATTCTTCAGCAGCCAGACCAAACTCAGCCAGCCACGGTGGATGTGGACGGCCCCATTTGGAAGTTTAGCATGAGCGGTCGGGGCATTACTGGGAACATGGTTCAGCTGTTGGCACACTTGCTCGTCACCCTTTTTCTGCACCGTCACTGTCCCGGGCCTTTCAAGAGCGGCACTGAAGAGTTCATCGATCAACTGCTCGAGAATTACGCTGACCGGTCAGAAGTCGTGGCAAAGGTGCGGCGGGCGATAGAGTTGAAATGTCGGAAGCACCCGGTCTGGCACGTTGTGCAGTCAACCGTGGAGAGATTTGGGGCAGAAATTATTCTCAACGTGGTTGGACAGCAGTCAGACAACCATTATTTCGAATATCAGGCAACACGGGTCATGCTATCTGAGCAGCGAGAATTGGTCAGGTTAGGGACATGGTATATGGATCGGGCGGGACGTAGCGTGAAGGATATGTTGGAGTGGCGGAACTGGGAGGAGTTCCGGAGGGAGGAACACATGATTATGCTGCGTCTGTTTCGCATATCACCAGGCCGATGAGGGCGGCCAGGAACAGTACCGAGCTCAGGTATGTTAGGCCTGACTCTCTTGCAGTGTTGAAAAGGGGTTTTTTATTTTTTTAAGGTATTTGTTTTGAAAAAGCCAGCGAAGATTCTCTCTCTGTCTGAGGGGGGGTATAGCCAGACACAAGCCTGTAGGGATTCAACTAGAACTACCTAGGTATATCTAGGCATCCAGTCGTAATTTCTCTGTCCCAACTACGCAACTCTCATGACATTTTTCTTGGCAATGCCTACGTGTCCGGGGGGGCTTGGCTAGGAGTTGTACCTCGTGAGAGTTGCGTTTGGGGTCCAATCCAGCCCTGTCTGGTCCCATCGAGTCAGGAGAGGGTGGGTACAAAATATGGCAAAGCGGTGACGAAATGGGCAGAATGTAGATTAACCAAGGCAACCGCAGGGTTCCCAGCCTTTTGTGCCCTCCTCCCTTTCAGTGACAAGTACGGGAGTACCTAGAATACATGGTAGGAATTAGCTGCAGGGTCGCCCCGCATTTTGTCACCGCTTGCCATGTGCCTTTTTTTTTTGCCTGTACTCGTTGACAGGGTACCTTGACTGGGGTTTAATTGAGTCCCAAGCGAGACTAGACATGATGAGCCTTGGTTAATGGCTTTTTTTTTTTTTTTTTTGTTTGCACGAGACGGCACGCTTGTGCCTTGGATTGTAGCCAGCCAGGGTTCTGTCATGGCGACATTTTGATTGAGCGACTAGGAACATGTAAGTTAGGTACCAGAGTGATATCTACCTGGTAGGTAGGTATTTTGGGTATGTCCCGTCGCTCTCAGTCAAAAACAAAACATTACCCGTACGGAGGAGGTTCAAGGTAAAAAAGAGAAACATGTATCCAATGGCTGGAAGAAGAAGAATGAAGGATTCCGTCGCCCAGACAAAGCAAGGCAATTGGAAAAACGAAAGCCAGAAAGCACGGGCCTGGGTTGGGTTGGGTTGCCTGCCGGCCGCCGACCACACAACATGAAGCACGGCAGACCTGGCCACGATAATAGTTGAGGTGGGGCGGCTGTGCTTGTCCGTTTGCTGGGGGCGGCTGGAGAGGCAAGCGTGGGAAGCTGCCGTGCTGCCCTAGGTCCCAGGTGTCTGTCGTCCCGTCCCCTGCCCCCCCAGTGCCCCGCGCCAGGACCTTTGAGATTACGTTGATGGCAGCGATTCTCCCTTCTGTCTTCGTAGCTTCTCATCACAGTGACAAACCGGCGTCGAACTTGGTTTCTGAACAGCTTAATCATCAGTCTCATTCATGTCTTTGATCTCAAGTTGCTTTGAGTGCACCATCTCTTCTTCTTCTTCTTCAGTTCTGACCCCTCCATCAAATGGCTTCAATCTGATCTTCCAGGCCTTTCAACCACCTAGACACTTAGGTACGAAGTATTTCGGAAGTAGTTAGTTTTGCTGCAGCTCTCTCAACTCTCTCTGCCTTGGCCCTTCTGTCGGTCGGTCGGCACGGCACAATGCACACATTGCGCCCCCCATCCCCCCATCCTTCCCTTTCTCTCGGGCGCAAAAAAGCCAAAAGACAGCACACACACACACACACACGCACATCAGCGAAGCTGCGCGGCAGGCCTCCAGCAAATTGATCCACGCCAATCATGTATTCCAAGGCGCAGGGCTCTGGCCCATGAAGACCCAATCCAGTTCCGCAGCCTGGCGTTTATACAGGGCATTTTATAGGCTCTCTTTGGAAGCCCTGGAAGGTGTGTGTGTGTGTCACAGAACAGAGTAGAGCAGGGCAGAGCAATATGAGTCTGGTGTCATGGCGGCGGCGGCCATCTTTCAGCCGCAAGGACAGCACGAGAGTGCTGTTGCTGTTATTGTTGTTCTACCTTCATTTCTTGCAAAGAATCGCTTTTTTGAAGACCTTTTCTTCTTTTTTTCTTTTTCTTCTTCTTCTTCTTCTCCTCTCTCAAAGGCTAGCTAGTTAGTTAGCTACAGACGACCATGGATCCCCTCAGCGCCGGTGCCAGCGTCATTGCCATTCTTCAAGCTGTTGGGTCCATTCCCAAGATCATCGACACGCTTCGCACCTTGATCCACATTGGCGATGAGATCAAAGCCCTCAGCAATGAGCTGTCGACGCTGCTGGCGTTGCAGGACCGCCTCGAGAACCAGATCAACTTGCTCTCGACCACGGATCCACGCCTGCGGGTCCCAGAGCCCAAGTCGATGCAGTCGGCGCGGACAACCATCGCCGATCTGGTTCTGGAGCTGGAAGAGTTGGTGAAAAGGTACGAGCATAGGAAGCGACGAAGAATCCAGTTTGTTTGGAATCGGAAAAAGATTGCCCAGATGGGTGCAAAGACGAGGGCAGCAAGGGAGGAGCTGGGGATGGCTATGCAAGATTTGAACTTGACCTTGATGAAGTGAGTTTCTAACTACAGGATCAAAAGAGAGAGAGGGAGCAAGACATGACTGACATTTTGCAAAAACAAGCACGCATGGCAAGATTCTCCTCGAGATTCACTCATTCACGACATTGATTCCCGAAATAATAGACGAGAGAGGAACTCAGCGCGTGGCGGGGTGGATTGCGACTACAACTTCTGATAACAACAGCAGCATGGGGACGACGACAACTTTGACTCCAGCACCACCAGGACCAGGGACGCCGTTTTCCCAAGCCAGCACAGTTTTCCCAGACCTAGTTCCGGCTTCGATTCCAGTTCCGGTTCCAGCCCGGGCAAAGCTGCCTTCGCCGTCGCCTCTCTGGTGTGCGGAGGACGATGCCTTCTCCGAGCTCCTCACCGTTGGACGCCTCCTCACTGCCGACGACACAATGGATGACTTTGATGACAATCCGCATCTCAACAACAACAACGCCACCATTTCCATGAAAGCCTCCGTTTACTCTCCTTCGTCTTCTTCTGCTTCTTCAGTCTCTTCTACGGCCTGCCCGCAGTCCTGTTCCTGTCACTGTCACCTCTCTTGTGCTGTCCGTACCCCTACCTGGCTCCAGCCTGTGCTTGGCAGTGTCCTTCTCAGTTATAATTGTATCCCGCTCTTTGGCGGCACGTCGCCATGCAACCAGGCTGATTGCGTGCGGGCGTCTTCGCGGGTCGATCTGACGTACTACTTCCCGGCGCGGGTGCTGAAGCGGGCCCTTTGCTTTTCGGTCGAAGTGGGCGGGGCGTTTGGCTATGGCGCCGGCCTACATTTCGGAGTGCCCAGAGTATTCTCGAGCCATGACGAGGCATGGGACTCGGTGAATTTTGGGGGTGTCGAAGACTTGAAGCGCGTGTGGCAAAGGAGACCGGGCGCGTATTCCCCCCTGGATGTGACCGAGGCGGGCATGTCGCTTCTCATGGATGCATTGTCGAGAAAAAACACAAAGGCCGCAATGTTTCTCATTGAGACATGGGGGTTACGTGAGTCCAAAAGACCATGCGATAGGTATGTTCCAACTACAAACCCCTCCCCCCTGCTTTATACAAACAAACATTGATTCGTGGGGAAAACTCTCAGGTTCACCATCATGTTCGCCCGCGAAATGGTATCCCTCCCTGAATCGTCCAACGTCTCGTCCGCTTCGGAATTGGAGCCCCTCATGATCCTCGCCTCGCTCTCCCCCGATGGCTCACGCACCCCCTTTTCTTCCATCCACCAAGCTATCCAGTCGGGTTGCTCTTCTTCCCTCTCTTCCATCCTTGCCTCCTCTTCCTCGCTTCCTCTTGATCTCAACCAACGCGATTTCCTCGGCCGCACGCCCCTCATCCATGCCAGTCGCATCGGCAACCTCCGTGCCGTCCAGATGCTCATCCGCGCCGGCGCCGGCTCCAAAAAACTAATTGACGTCCGCGACTCTCTCGGCCAGACGGCACTCCTCGCCGCCCTTGTCGGAGGACACATCCGCATCGCCCTCGCCCTCCTCAACGCCGGCTGTTCGGTCCGCGTGGCCAACGACATGGGCCGCACCCCGCTACACGCCATCTTTCGTGCGTGGGACTCGTGGAATCCGCACCCCAAGGCGGCCGAGGTGTTGGCACGCCTGATCCAAGGAGGCGATGTTTCGGCCCGCAGCAGTTACGGGTACACGCCCTTGCATTATCTGGTATGGCGAGCACGGGCGCCCGTGCCTTTGGTTACGAGCGTGTTGAGGATGGTGTTGGATGCGGGCGCCGACATTGACGCCCAAGACGAGTCATCGGGCGCGCCAGCCGTGTTGTATGCCGTGCGGGCAAAGAGTAGTGCCGTCTTGCGCATCTTGCTGCAGAGGGGGGCGAGCTTAAACTTTGTGGATGAGCGCGGAGCGAATATCCTCGGCGAGTTGGCCGTGTCGGGCGATTTGGAAGGCTTGAAGATTGTAGCCGCAGCACATGCAGACGCTGCAGCAGATAACAACAACATGTCGGGCATCAATGTTTTTCTCGCCGATACAAAACAGCTCACGGCACTTGGCAAGTGGCGGAATCGTGTTCGACAAAAAAAAGAGAAGCTGGAGGAGGAGGGCCTAAAGAAGGGTGGAAGTAGTAGCTGTTGTATTACGATGATTCGCGAGGAGACGGTCGTTTTCCAATCGCTCGTCAAGGATATACGAGATCAACAATTGCAAGACGACATGAATCGACTCGGCGTGATACTGCAAAGCGCAGAAGCCACAAAAACTTTATCTCCAGAGGCGAATGACAATCTCTGCCAGCTTGTTCAGAGAAAGACGGAAATGGGACTCGCCCGGGATATCGAGACTTTGCGGGCCCTCCGTATCCAGTTGACGGAGAACATGTGGGAAGCCGCGAAAGAAACGGTCGAGGAGATTATCGATATATGCAGGGAGCGCATCAAGCGATCGCCTTGGGCCGAGGACCAGAATCACTGGAGGGAACTCCAGGTTAGTGAGTGGGTTGACACTGCGCCTTACTAGTTGGAACACACGGCGGGGAATCGTAAAGGCATTTGGTGTGTGTGTTTGTATGTGTGAATGACCAAGACATCCCATCTCATGGATTCTTTTTTTTTTTCTTTCTCTCTCGATCAATTTTCTCATCTCCGTGTTCATTTCCCGTCTGTCATACAAAGTCATCCATCGTCTATACCCCATGTCGTCATATCGGTCATTATATCTGTGATAGGTAGTAGCTCATAATGTCATCATCACCTGTCTCTCAGAAAATGCCCACGTCTTCCACATCATTTTTACCTTCCTCTCTGCAGCTCTGGCAACAGCTCCCCATATACAGCTCTTTCTAGCTTGTCGTAGAGCTCAACAATCACATGGTCTGGAAATGGGTAGACATTCACAATCAGCGCCGCCGCAATGCCCGTCGTTCGATCGATCCACTGTTGTTGTTGAAACCCGTTGTTAGCCAGTCAGTCAGTTTAGTCAAGTCAAGTTCTCTCCTATTGAAACTCACCCAGTGACAATTCGCCATGCCCATCCACTCCATACTGCCCGCCCTTCTCTTCCCCGGTATGTCCTCGACATTCAGTAGCCCTCCGATACCATGCTGTACCGTGGTTCCCAGCGGAAACTCGGGGATCATGGTGTTGTGTCGACGGTTTACCGCATCCTGCAGCGCGTCCCGTTGCAGCTCGTTCAGCTGCGGGCGGAACATTTCGTCGACTGTCTTCTTTTTCAAGACGCCGCTCTCCTCATTTCCCTCGGAAATGGAAAGCAACGCTTGCAACATGCGCGCGTGGTCTCGCGCCGTTGTCCACAATCCGGCGCCGGCACTCTCCACGGGCGGCTCCACCGGTACTGGCAACGGACGCATCCGTAGCGACCCCGTCCGGTGATCCCGCAACGTACACCCGGCCTGGTCGAGATCGGGCCTGGAAGTGGAATGGAACGTCGTGTCCGCCATGCCGAGCGGCTTTAATATGCTTTCCTCAAGGTAGACGCCAATGGTCTGGCCCATTATACGTTCGACCAGCTGTGCTGCCCACTCAATCGACGTGCCGTAGCGCCAACCCTGGCCCGGATTGAACTTCAAAGGGGTCGTCCAGCCGGCCAGCGTGTGTTGAAGATTATTGTCCTTTCTGCCTATCCATTTCGACCACTTTTTCAGATCCGGGTCGGCGAGATCATACGCTAGTCCGGCCGTGTGGGTGAGGAGATGGTGCAAGGTGATTTCGTCATCATTGTCTTCGAGAATGGGTGCACCAGTTGCAGGATCGAAACCGCGTAGGATCTGGAGGCCAGCGAGCTCGGGGAGGAGGGGTCGGACATCCGAGTTGAGAGCAAAGAGACCGCGTTCGACAATGGTGAGGATGGCGGGGATGGTGACAATCTTTCCCGAAGAGGCGACCCACGTAAGGGTCTCAGGGGTAAAGGGTTTGCTCTCTGATGAAATGGTAGATGTGCGGCCGGTGGAGCCTTCGTAGAGAGTTTCTAGCGGGGGGGGAGGGGTTGAGTTGTCAGTTGACCAGTTGAGGGGTTGAGGGGTTGAGGGGTTGAGGGATTGGGGGATAGGGGATCGGGGATGGGACAGGACCAGTTAGTTGGCCGGGGGTGGGAAGGGTGGAGGGAGGGGTATATTACTATTGCTGTCCACTACAATGAATGCTGCCCCGCGAAGCTTGTCCCGGGTGTCGTCGTCTTGGGCAACGTATCTCGCGAGGATCGCGTCGAGAGTCTCCATGATGGATCGATCAATTGCCAAATCGCAACGGCACAGCACGAGCGAGTGTAAGAAATTCTGACAAGAGAAAAACAAACCCCCCCAAAGAGATCCTTTTTGTAAGAGAAACAGAAACCGTTGCTCTCAACGAGCGAAGCGGGCGCGGGCGGTTCCGCCTGCCTCGGAGCCTGGTGAGTCAAAAAAATACGGAAGCGCGCCAGGCCGCACCTTCTTCACCGGCACCGGCAGGCGGTTTTAGTGAAGCACTTCGGCGCTTCCGTCCCGACCCCTGTCCTCGGGATTTGATTGGCCGAAACCACCCAACAATCAGGCTGATTGATGTTTTGTTTTTCTGTCCCACTATTTTTTTTCTTGTCTTGGGCCTACAACGAGGCATAACATCAGCAACAACCATGTGGCGATTGAGATTGAGTATAATCTGCTCGATCGTCTACCTGTTCAGGGGTCTGGACACGCACACAAGCTTAGGAAGCGGAAGATCCAATCAGATATTTGCATCATTGTGTCCAAGGGCTACACTAACTACATACCTACGTGAGGCTCGGTTGGCGGACCTACCTAGTCACCCAATGTAGTTCACCGGAGGACTGTCCCTGTTACATTGGGAAAGTTCCAACACTCACAGGGCCTTGGCTCTTCTCGGTCGGTTGCCTGACAGGGCGGCAGGGAACCGTAGCTGGCCTTCGTCACCTGTCATTCGTGTCGTCGTGCCCGATAATCGTGCTATTTGACACGACAGCAAACCTCTACCCTCCAGCTTCTTATTACGCGCATGTGCCCTACAAGCCTCACCTCAAGCAGGTATTCAAGATATCCTGCTAAAGGCATTGACTTTATTGCTTTCCATTTTTGCAGTCCTCGCGCCGAATTGTATCTATGGCAGGGTCAGTGGTGGGATGGCAGAGCTTCAAGTGGAGAATGGAAGTTTAAACCAACCGCTCGCTTCTTCTCCTTCGCGGCACCCTCCATTCCCAGCTCGAGAGCTACGAGTCGAAGGACCCTCTTGACCGCCTCGATACCAAAAACGTCGTTCCCGTTGGCGAAGTCACACTTTTCCCAGGCCGGCGTCTCGACAGCCCACCGTACTAGCCGGTCATCCAGGTATGGGTATCGTACTTCTTTCCCAAAGTGCGACATGATGCGGTCATCTCTACCTAGGTTTCTCTTCCCCACGCGCCCAATGTCGAGCTTAAGCTCGTTAGCCAAGCCGAGATAGCCCTGCTTTTGAAAGGCCATGGTGTGCCGCGCATATCCGCCAAAGAGCTCGTCAGCACCTAGCCCGGAGAGAAGAACTCGGGCTGGTGAGGTGTACGGGGCTTCAGACGCTCCAACTTCGGCACACAACCCTCGGCCGCGCGCTGCAAAATACAGGGCATACCCTATCCAAAGGTCCATCTCTGTGTTGTGGGGGTACATTAAAGATACAACTTCTTTGCGATGCGCCAGTGTCTCCGGGTATGGTATATTTACCTATGCCAGGACCGTTAGCAAGTTCTTGGCGTTGCAGGAAAGGCGCTCTGTCTCCTACGGCTACGAAGCGGAATCGTCTCTTTGGGCACAGTTTCTGTAGGTCCCCAAACGACTTCCGCCCTGTTATCCGGTCTGGGCAGACCTCGTACGGGTTGATCGGAATGCCTTGTGCCTCTTTCTCAAGCTGGGCTACTACACGGGGGTTTTCGAAGGCCACATTGAGAAGATCGATGCCGCAGTCATCATCCAACAGTTCGTGTGTTAGCCTCGTGAGGACCGAACAGTCCAGGCCGCCCGAGAACAGCACGGCAACCCTCGTGTTGTCTGGGGTGTCACCCTCAACAGGCGGTCTAGGGATATTCCTGACACGGAGGCGAAGTGACTCGCTCAGCTGCCGCCTCAACGCCCGGACAGATGGCGCCGAAGTGGTCAGACAGGCGGCCTCGGGCGGTCCAGAGAGATTGAACACGCCGAGCCCCGATGTCTATATAAGTAAGTTTTTTGACAGACTGGTAGGCAGAACACACCCTCGAAATAGAAGGGCGACCTAGGCTGCGCTACTCACCACATCGTCTTGGTTGTCAACTTGCCAGTCGTTCCGCGAGGGAGAGAGACGAGCCCCTGAAGTAGCGCCTAGATATAGGTGGTAGATGCCATCAAATTCTACTTCCTTCCAAGCTGGATCGCAGGACTCGGCGATGCTGGAAAGTATAAAGATCCCGCTCGCCTCATCCTGGTAGGACACAAGAGATCGACGTCCCAGGCGGTCGCGTGCGAAGAAGAGGGTCTGTGAGGGCTTGTCGAAATATGCAAAGGCGAAAGGGCCCTCAATGGAGCGAAGAGCATCAAGAATGCAGGCCCTGGCATCCGATGTGGCACTCGAGGAGCTCGCTTCCACGAGCAAGCTAAAGACAGCCTCGCCGTCGTTCCCATCGAGCTCGCGCCCAGCAATCCTCCAAGCCTCCCCGTTCCAGCAGAGAACGGACCCAGTCTTGGAGTCGTGAAAGGGCTGGGCCGTAACGTGGTCCCCACGGAGCGCAAGCACGGTCGAGGTGCAGGTGAGAGTCTCCGTGTCGGGTCCGACCTGCACTACGACGCTGCCCAGATGATCAGGGCCCCGATTCCGTAGCCGGGAAGCCAGCTCATGGCTGGGCGTGTGCGGGTGCGGGGAGCTCGAGGAAAACACAACGTGAATGCCGCACATTTGGTCCCGCGGCACCTCGAAGTTGCAAAGGGCGAGTGCTGGTACTGGCAATGGTCTTTTGTCGTTGAGTTGTTGCTGTGCAGAGCGCCTCGTACCATGGGGTTGGTCTGCGTAAAACCTCTGACCTGAGGCTCCCGTCTGCCACCTGAGGCTCTGCACTGCAACTGCCTACCTAGCCAGGCTACAAAACGACACCTGAAGATTGCTGGGTCCCATGTTCCATCTTCGGGAAGGGATCCACCACGCAACCACCCAAGCCCCAGCACGTTGCAACCAAAAAAAAAAACCATACTTTGAAACCGTTGATGCGAGATATTAGATAAAACTACATCCAGTATAGGTACCGACAGCAACATCTTGGAAAAATTCCCCGTTTTGCGGTGGTAAAACGGCCAAGTTCTAGAATGCCAAGCCTTGGCAGCACTGACTGGACAATCCAGTATCACGTGTTATTCTGCGGCCAAAACGGGTTTGAAGATTGCCTTCTTCAGGACGACACACGAAACCTCGGTAGCATGTAATAACAACTCAAGCATTGATTATAAAGTGATCAAGGAATTATATTAGTTCGTAAGCATATCTCCTGCTTGTGTATGTATCTGTGTCACTAAGGGTATCTCTGGTGCTCTATCGTCAAACCATCATGCCTGCCTTTCCACCATGGGTGCCAAACAGAGAAGAAAAGAAAGAAGATCCGTCAAGTGAGGTGCGTGTCATGACTGCAAGATGCCAAAGCAATAGTCATCCCGCGCCTTGTGCGGGATTTTGAGATCGTTCTTCATCCAGCACCGGTGTGGCGGCCCAGTATCCCCCGGCACAACGCCCCATCCACACCCAGTGCACTTGTCATATGATGCGCAAACGTTCATGCAGTCAGTCATGCTGTCCGTGTAGATGTGGCTGAGATCAGTCGCCTGCCCGGCTCCGCTGTAGTCGATTCCACACACGCGAAGGAACGTCTTGGTTAATCCAGGTACCACGTAAAGTGTGTTATTGCCCGCGGGACAGTCGGGGAGGATGCCTCCAGGGAGAAGAGTAGGCACTGGCCGGGCTGTCGAGGATGCCGTCGACGTCGTTGAACTTGACGAGGATGCGGTGACGTTGCGTGTGGGTTCTGGGGAAGTGGACGAGGTGGGGTCGCCCGCAGAGGCACCACTGTGGATAAGACGGTTAGAAACAAGGGACGGGCCTGTTACGTATATGGTAGAGGGAAACAAACCTCGAAGCCCCTTGTGCCCCAGCCGACCCAGGCTTCTTCAATCCGAGACCAAGGCCAGTCCCGACAGCAACGGGAATAATGACACACAGCACCACAAACACGATGATAACCCAACGAAACTTCCTTCTTTTGGATGGTGACACCCCATCGCCGTCAGGTTGGCTCCCATGCGTACTGCCGCCGCTGTGCCCATCATTGCCGTGCGCCGGGAAGACGTCGGAAATTCCCTGGCCGCCAGCGCCTGCCGCCCCTAATCCCGCCGCGCCACCACCGAATGCGAACCCGGCGCCCTTCTCATGCTGCTCATCGTATTCGGGTGGGGTCGGCGTGCCTTCCCGGTAGAAGGTGTACTTGGAGGCATTGGGGTCGTTGTCGTTATCATCGGCCCAGTATACCTCGGGAGCGGTGTCGGCGGCCGAAGTGGTAGCCGGGGTGGCCGCGCCGAAGCGGGCCTGGTGCTGGTTGTTGTGGCCGCGTGCCGGTTGCGACGGCGGGTGGTAGACTTCTAGCCCGGGCTCCTCCTCGGCGAAGCGGACGCGAGATCCCTGGCGCTGGTGATGATGGTGTTGTTGGTCGTGCGATGATTCCATCGGGGTCGGTTCCAGAGAAAGAGTCGGCTAATACCAAGGGTCCATCTCGCGAGAGCCTGAGCCGTGCCGTGTCGTGCACCAGGGCTTACAGTGTCAGCCGAGAGATTGTGCCGTCAATTGGTATCCCGAAGCCAAACAGACGATCAGTGTGCGCTGTCGAGGGTCGCTGTTGCTTGGTAGTGATGCGCCGGAGCGCGGCGGCGACGTGTTGGTTGTGAGGAGAAAGAGAGATGCGACAGCAACAGCGACATACGCCGCTGATGACAGCAAAAAAGGCCTCACATCTGGGCAATGTGGCGGATCGGGACCCAAGCGGGCTGCCCTTTCCCAGAAGAGGGAGGAATGACCGAATGCCTGGATCCTGGTCACTTGCAATCTCGCGAAAAATTGGTTCACGAGAGTCGCCGCTTTGACCCGCCGCTTGGGCGCGGTCACGTCCGGGGGTTCGCATCAACTGCGGGGAAGGTGTTCGCGACCACGACCGAAGACGGGCCCCCGCCGCGGGAACTCCCATGACTTCATCGGCAGTCAATCATCAACCCCTCCCAATGATCGCCGCTGTGTCGTGCATTTGCAATCCACGTGGCATTGCCAATCGGATGGCGAGGGCGGCGAGTTTTGCTCCCATGTCGACGACAATTGGAAGATTCGCCAGTGGTGCGGCGCGAATGCGGCACTGGGCAAATTGTCTCTTTGAGGGGAAATTTGAGAAGCTCCCCCTTTTCCACCATACCCAATGCCGTCCATTCGGGTTTCCACTCCCAAAAAACACATGCTCGACGGCAAACCCCGGCACCTGTCTTGGCTTGGCTCGGGCGATAACTGCACTTAAGTTCCAGGTTCAGTTCCGTCACAGCAAGAGACTCATCATCCAGCAGTACTCTTCGCATCTTCCAACTTGCTGAGAACAACAGCAGCCAACAATTCTCGAGTTTCGAACCAAGAAAACCCCGGAGCTGCCGATGGGAATTCGTCCTTTGTGAGTGCTGTCGGACAGGGCCGTGGGGGTTCCTCGACGGCGCGGTGCCCACCACTGAGACTCTACGCCACGCACCTCCACAACAGTGCAGTAGAGCCCTTCATCTCTGAAACAACGGACCACGGCACCACGGAACACCACCAACATTGATCGGACTCTGGGCAGCCAATTTCAGTTTATGTTCAGAACATCGCTCCGCTGTTTTACAACCGGGTTGTTCGAGGCAGTTAGATGCAACCCTTTCCGCTGCATGTATACCCTAACGAAGGCAGATCGGGACGCCCGAACCTACCTATCTGATATGATATAAGCTCCTGAGATCCCGAGGGCTATTCATCACTTAAGCAACCAACCTGAAGCCCACATATTTGCTGCCTCGGCTCTCTAGAGTGCGTTTCAGGTACCTGATAACTGAAGAATGCAAGTTAGTCAAGCCAGTATCTCGCCGGGCTCACGTATCCCGATCCGTGAATAGCCCGGCAACCTGGAAGTTAGCGTTCGCGTGGTGAGCTTGCCTAGACTTCTTGCCTCGCTCAACCCCTGTTGCGGCTCAGTTCTTAGCACATGTCATGTAACATTCCAAACTATTTACTGAGGACAGCCTTGCCCACGAAGTATTGAGTGAGACCTAGTAATAACAGAGAGACCTGGTTTCAGGAGATGGAGGATTACCAGATAAAAACAAGGGTATCATTGAAGTCTATCGACTGCTTTAGGCAGGGACTATGGGGACAAGTATTAACTTTTCACCTGTCAGACTTTTCTGACAAGGCAGAGGCATTGTCTTTCTTCCAGTATATGGTTGTGCCGTAAAACATGTAATCCAAGTCAGGAAAAGTGAATTTGTCGTATGTATTGTCCATCTGCCTGATGGGATCGATGCCTTCCAAGTCGGGTCTGAAGTCTATCAATTTCTCCCATTCATCCAGGCCGGCACCGACGAAGATGGCAGGGAGAGTGACAAGAGCCTGGGTATACGTCTGTAGTTCCATGTGGATGCCGAAAACTAGGGTGTTCCCATCCACCATTGAGAAGGCTTCAGGGGTTTGTACAACATCAAACCCCTTTCGGGTGCAGTATGCTTTATCGACAGAAGTGAAGCCGGGCTCTTGGATGATAGTTTTAATCTTTTGGCCGGTACAGGACTCTAAAAAAAGGCGTCAGTTATTTTATCCGGGCGGTTCAACTATTGCTGTTGAAAGCCCTACCTAAAGCGGTAACGATGGACTCAAATGCTACCGTCTGCATGTGAGCTGTCCGCCTTACGAGACTGCTGCCATTGGATGGATCGTAAGGCCCAGGACCCAGGCAGATGGCTTTGTCGATGAGTGGCCGGTTAGGTTTTGATGTAGCATCCGAAAGAATTTGATGCAATTCTTTCCAGCAATCTGATGCAAACCAATCCCGCTGGACAATTTCGTGGTAGTTTTGCATGTCATCCACGCTAAATTGGGGATTCTCGTTGGGCTTGGTGCCCATCAATTCATCTTTCGGGTTCTCGACGGCAAATTTGCGACCACGCCCGCGTTTGTTTTTAACTTGGCTCCACTCGCCGCCGTCCGCCATCTTGAGCGTGTGCGAGGTGCTAGATAGGTAGCGGTAGGTTGTCGTCAGTCACCCTGCACCTCGTCCGCTTCGGTCCAAGAAGTGCTGGACGTTGCTGTGCGATAAGTCATTGATAGGCAGAATCTTTACACCGCCTGACGTTTTTGGCAGAACCTTGATGCGGGGTGGTCTCCACAACTGCCAAATCATTTTGCCAAGTCTCGTCAACCCGGCGTCCTGCACTGCCTTGCAAGTTCCCTGGAACCAATCACTGCTCCACCACCGTCACATCTCAAGTTTGTCCCTGTCAACCTGTCTCCCCGCCTCATGCCGACGGCGCATTTTCAGTGCCGCAATAGTCAATTCCAAAAACTAGCGACAGAAGCAGTCCAGAAGGGGCCATGGCCAGCTTTGAAGGATCAGCCGGCAAAGTCGTCCAAATTGACTGTCAGCTTAGCCCATTTAAGTTGAGCTGGCCGTTACACAATCTTCGAAGGATTCAGCAGTGCCGCGTGTCGACTTCAATTTTTCGCAGGTACCGTCCGGGGCAGTCTTTTTTTACCACCTGCTGCATTCTGCATTCCTTCTCTTTGCAGCTTCAGAAGATATTGATCGGGAAGGCGTATCAAGTGTTCTGGGGCGGTGCGATGGCAATCGTGACGACAACGAATATTTCAGCCTCAGATCAGCAACGGTACCAAGATGCGACCGAATCACCAGGTGTCCTTCTCTTGCAGAAGCGCAATTAATCCGAAATGGCAAGAACGATTTCACATCGCACAATGACCCGTGCAGCAAGTTGAGCAGACTGACAGCTGGCGCGGCCAGAAATAGCCCCCAACCTGCAAGTGTGCGCCCTGTGATTGGCTCCCGAGGAAAAGATTCAGGCGCTTATCCAGAGAATTCCACCATGCGGCGTACTGTGGTAGAGATGTGGGAGTGCAGCCTGGGTCACACTCAGGTCACATTCAGCGCGACTTTGCGACGCCGCAAATGTTCGACACACACAATCGTCCAGTTTGGGGGCATCGGCGACGGCGAGGAGATGAAGTTTCAACGTCGCTCTCACCGGGGCCGTTTGGTCAACGGCATTGTCTATCGTGCTCGACCTGGCCGCAGTCCATCACTAGGCTCCCCCGAAACTGGGATCAGCCGCCGATTGGCCATGCTTCCGTGATAGCCCGGGAGCACGCAGAAGTCAGCATGAGCATGCGAGAGCGCATTTGCCCCCAGCGCCAGCGACTCGCCCGCAGACGAGCGCCAATGACGGGCGTTGATTGGCTGGAGATGTGATCGGTGACAGGGGGGCGGGAGCATCGGCAAGCACAAACCGCACCTCGCCAGCCGTTTTCGCAGTCTCTGAGTGGCGGGCTGCTCTGCAGTGTCCTGCTGCTAAAAAGCCGCCCAGATTAGTTGACCGCTGGAGTGGCAGGGGAGGAAGGCGTGCCGAGTCGGGTTTTTGTGCTCTGTTCACACCACCCAGGGCCACAAAGTGCCAATATTGGTCAAGCTGGGACTGGGCTGGCGGCTCGAGAGACGAGGAGAATGGCTGCACCAACTGCAACCTTCAGATATTACCTCGCCCGCCCTCCGTCGACCCCCGAGGCCTGCTTCCCTTCTTCTCTTCAATTACGACCGGTTGCGACACCCGTATCGACGACGATATTTGCGACTGCAACGATTCTCATCGCCATCTCTGCTTGAACACTCAGCAGCACTGCCCGATTGCCGCCGTCGCACGGACGCCCTGCGTTGTCATCGAGGATCCGCGAGTGCTGGGAGATCCGGGAAGAAAGCGGGGTTTGTCCGCTTGCTTGCTTGTCAGCCGCCCAGCGAGGGCTTTTGAGAAACCCGAAAGTTGGGGGTCACCCTCAAGACCGGGCCGTCTCTCGACGTGTTCTCGGCGACGTTGGGCTTTTGCTCTGCATAGTTCGAACCTGAATCGCTCGAACTTTCACATACACCACAACCGCCAAGATGTTCTCATCAGCAATCTTGTGCGTCGCGACCGCTGCGATCGCGTCCGCTCACACTGTCATCACATATCCCGGCTGGAGAGGAAACAACCTGATCACGAACTCTTCGTTCCCTTACGGCATGCAATGGATGTATCCATGTCAGTAGCCCTTTATGCGACTTGTATACTTTTGCCGCAACTCACTAACACGCCTTATAGGTGGTGGAATGCCCCTGACCCAGAACAGAACATACTGGCCGACAAAGGGCGGTGCTATCGCTTTCCAGCCCGGTTGGTTCCAAGGTCATGCCACTGCCGACGTCTACATCAATCTGGGCATCGGCAATGAGGCGCCTGATGGCGGTCCTTTGAACATGAGTCTGCCGATGGTACCCCGCTTCCAGATCCTCGGCCCCAGCAAGAACCCTTATCCCGGTACCATGTGTCTTCCTCAAGTCCCGCTGCCCGCCGGTCTGAACGTCAAGGCTGGCGACAACGCGACCATCCAGGTTGTCGAGCTAGCGGTCCACGGTGCCTCTCTGTTCTCGGTAAGCACCATCTTCACATGTTTGCGATCAGAACTTGCGCTAACGGAATGCGACGACAGTGTGTCGATATCACTTTTGTAGAGCCCGGTGATGAGAGACTCGAGATCGTCAACGAAACCAACTGCTTCAACAGCAACGATATTGGCTTCGCTGACATTTTCACCATGGTCGTCCGTGCGTCCGGCCAGGGCAACGCCACCAGCGATGCTGAACATCGCTTCTGGTACTTCAACAAGCACAACAGGGGCAGTTTCTGGCATATCGTCGGGTGGCTCCCCGTTGCCCTCGGCGGTCTTTGGGTCCTACTATGATAAAAATTACTGGACGAAATTGCCCAAGGACCTCTATCTGGTCCACCTCAGGCTCACCTTCGGCTCAACAACGTATGAGCATCACCTCTAATTCCGGTTCAAATCGGTTTGGTGAGCGGCCCAGCCGCGTGTATATTCGGGCATTTGTATTGGCGTTAGGAGAACGTATTGGCAGAAATAGGGTATATCTGGCCTGGAAACTTTTCTTTCTTCACTTTATTTCCATTTAATCTTCTCGTCAGCGCCCGCAATGGGACGGACGCAACTGAGGAGGTAGTAAGTAAGGGCGGGTCGATTGATGGATGCCCTTCGACTTGGGAGGGGATTGTGTTATTTCCGAGACCGGATGGATCGGATGAATCAGGACGTGGGCCACAATGGAGTGGTAGCCCGGCCGAGCAGCGGGAATGGTTATGCCCGGCGATGGAAGGGCCTGGTCAGCATTAATTGGCCGGTTTCCTAGGTTAGCTGTCGAATAGACTTGAGCCTGAAGCTACAAGAAGGGTCGATGACTCCATTCCGAACTGAACAAACCATGAACCCGAAGTTCGTCTTCTGTCTCTGAACACGTCAACTGCAAACTGCCGAGACCTGGCCCCAAAACCCGACCCTTGCACCCCCCGTGCCTAGATCTCTCCGTGTCTCGTTAAGCGCCGGGCCGACTTTGTCGGGTGCGTTTCACTCTTGCCGGAGGAATCGTCGTCACAGCGGTCGGCGTCAGCTCGCTCTCAGGACGCGGGAAGCTTCACTAACATTCCCCGCCACTATCGTGTTCGCCCATCGTCGGTGTCAATTTCGAGAAGCACATCGATCATATCAAGCATCACACCGTCCTCCCTAACAGCAACAGAGCCGCCTTGTATACCTCCATATCCATGAATCAGCCTCGGATCAAACATGAAGGTGTGTTTCTCCGGATTCATGTTTCTCCATCGACCACTGGGTCTCGTTCGCCCCCTTCGTTGCGCAATCAAGAATGCTGGACCCCTGGTGAACCCCAGATACTCGTTCCAGTTGACCTGTGAGACCTGTGAGATTAACTGATCGTGTTAGGCTGGGGCTGGGCTGGGGATGGAGATGGGGATAGGGGGATGGGGTGACTTGAGGATTGATATCTCTCTGTTCTGGTCTGTGCTGTCGTCAGTCGTTCAAGGGGGGGGGGGTTCACATTCACACCCACGGTATGCCACCTACCTACCTACCTGCCTGCCTGCGGCAGTGGTGGGTGGCGTCCCAACTGTGTTCGTCAACCCTCTCCCACCCCGTTACTGGACAGACAGACAGATAGACAGACAATGTAGGTGATACCCACCGTGTTCATAGACTTATCTCGAGGACAAGATGATATCTTCATGAGGATTGGTGGTTGGCTGGTTTGGTTGAAGTGATGGCTGATGTAGACTTCAAGTTGACGAAGGTTCACGTCTTCGAGAGACTGGATCGCGTGGAACAGCTGATGGGACGTGAATTTTCTGTTTTTGTCTAGGTGACGTAGATTTTATTCCGGGGCCGAGGTTATTAAGTTCGAACGGTGCCGTCGATGATGCCATCATCCGGGCAGTAGTGGGTGGGCTGCCGACCAACTTCTCCGGGTCGAGGCGTCATGGCGTCGGGATCGCGCCAGCCGCAGATGAAAGGCGTAAGTCACTGCTGTTTTATCTCATTTCAGCTGACCGAAGGGATTCATAATCCGTGACGCAGTCGCTGAATCTGTCCACCTGGAACAAAACATATGACTGAAGAAAACTGACTCATTAGGGTGGCGCCACGACAGGAGAAGCAAAGAAGCTAGGTAGTGTAGATTGGATTCTAACGAACCGGGACACGATATTTTATCACCAATTTCCACCTGCACCGCCTGTCCATATCAGGCCTCAAGATGCAATCCCACGTTGGGGTTGTCCGGGCCGGTAAGCTGATCTTACACTACAAATCATCGCCAAAATCTGTCACCTATCTCGGCTGGACTGGCTGGTCCTGGATCAACATTGGGGACCAAGAATCTATGTGCAACGCACTCTAACCGTATCTCGTTAGTTGGGCCCCCAAGGGCAATGTTCAGCTCGGCAGAGGCCGTTTTTCTCGTCAGTTACTGATGATTATCTAGGTCTGGATGAAGCTGAGAAATCTTTGTCACAGGGCCTTCTCCATTATTCATCGTCCAAGCCAAGCCCAGGACTGATACGAATAGGCCATTTGATCTAGTCCCAGTCGCTACAGCAGATGGTGTAACCACACACCCTCTCGCCTCTTTCTGATCGTAGACGTATGGTCGACGCCAGCTCCATTGCCCACCATTCGATCATTGCTTCAGATATGCAGAGCACTCAGTAACAACAGTTTTGATCCTTGGGTCGGAATTCTTGCTCGAAGCAACCTTGAGCCACTCTTCGACCGCTAACGTCTTCGCAAGCTCCTTCGAGTCACCATCGGCAGCAATTATCATGCCGGTTGCCATGCAGGCGCGGAAGAGGACTTCAGCGTCACTCTGCCTTCTGATAACTGCTTCGGCGACGCTCAAAAGCTGGGTGAGGTCACCAAGGTCTATATGCTCATCCGGGGGACTCTTCCGGCGCTCATTGAATGCGTAGCAGGCGAAGTTAAAGTTAGCCGTGACCAACGCAGCCTGGAAGTTGTTGTTGCTCGCGCCCACGGCGGCCTTCCCGTCTTCCGCCCCAGATATGCGAATCATAAGGCCGAGGATTGCCGCCCGTTCCTTTATTGCAAGTTCACGGCCCTCTTGGGTGAGGAAAAGGTTTACGATGGCGCGAAGAACCATCATGAGATTGTTGGGATTGATTTGGCCCCAATCAACTCCCACAATGAAATCAGCCAGGTTCGGGCTATCCCCGACCGGCTGTTCCGTGTCCAGAGCTCCTCGCAGTGCGACATGTAGTAAACTGCCGTGCTGCTCATCAGAGAGCGTTGCCGCTCCCTGCTTTGCCACCAAACAACGGAGTATATCAAGGGCTGGAAGCCGGTTGCCGTATGGCCACTGTGTGATGATTGTGGAAAGAATCTGCTTTGACCCCTCGGGATTCGGCAGACCACCATTGTTCTGAGCAGACGGTGCCGTGGCGAGAGCTTGGACAACTGTCTCCAGAAAGCTGACATTGCCTGGATTTAGCGCTATGTGCTTGCTCCCAGATTTGATATGCTCGGCATTGAACTCCTTTAGCTTTTTAAGGGCCGGTTCGAGCCGGGCCTGGGTCAACGCGAGATACTCTGTGTGCGGCAAATACGTTGCCACCGACCGCGTGGTAGGTTGCTGTTGAGAGCTGGGTGCACTCTGTGAGCTTCTCCCGGGGACGGCGTCCTTGGTATTGTCCCGGATAAACCCAGCCACAGACTCGAGGTAGGTGATTGGCAAGTCGTTGTCGTTTAGGAACTTCGTAGCGGCTTGGTACATATCATCGGAGAGGTTATACGGCAGCTTTAGCGGTGGTTTGCCTTCTTCGGTATCTACATCAAACACGAAGTCGTATTCCTTGCCTTGGTATGAAACCTTGGGACGTTGACTGGCTTCAGGCTGCACAACGGTACCGATTTGAATCCAGTTTTTACCTGTATCGGTGTCAGTGCATCGCATCGCTGAATTGAATGGCAATGAAAATCCTACCAGAAGACCACTGATAAGCCGAAACACTCCCGTCGTCCTCCTTGATGAGTTTGATCTGGCCGTCCTTCGTTCCGTTGTTCGCCTGAAGCCAATCCTTTGTGTCGGTGGTATCCTGGTTAACCTGATTGCTAGGTATCTCGGAAGCACGGAGAGACTCCTCAAACTCAGAGATGACATCGGGAGCTGCTCTGCGGTCGGCACTCCTGGTGAAGATTCGTACAATATTGTCACTCGCGCCCGAAACGATGTCGCCGTTCGCTGGACATACTGCCACTGACCACACTGAGATTGCAGGGTGGGTGATGACCTGCACGCACTCAAGGCCTCTCCATATCCGCAAAGTTCGGTCTTCTCCAGAGCTGATGATGTCGCCGTTGGGCAAGCTGGCAAGAGAGTATATGAAGCTGTCGTGGCCATCTAACCTGCCAACCTGTTTACCGTCGAGCCTCCATAGTCTGATAACACTGTCATTTCCGCCGCTGGCAAACTGAGCGCCGGTAGGGTGTTGACCTTTGAGGTCGGTCGGAAGTTTGCATAAGGCTCGGACCACGTCGTCGGCCTTCATGGTGCGAATCGCGGGAATTTCAAAGTTCCTTCGCGTCTTGAGGTTGAAAATGCGGATTTCGTGATCAGCACTTCCCGTAATGATCACCTCCTCGCTGAATGCAAGGACAGCCCAAACGCTGACCCCGTCACCTGCATGCGCGAGCAGGTTGGTAGCTTCCCATTTGTCCGTCCCCCATACAAACGCTTTGCCATCCCAGCTACCAGACACGATGAAACTGCCTGACGGTGAGGTATCTAGTGCACAGACATTGCTTGTATGTCCCACCATCACACGGTGGGAATCGTCTCTCGGGGAAGCCGGGTTGGACACTTCAATAACTCCGTCTGCGCCACCCTGCACAACGAGCTGGGTGGGAGCATTCGGGGCCCGGCGACGGAGGATGGCCACAGAGTTTACGAAGCCCTGGGATTCGGTAATGATTTTGTCGTCAAATTTTGGGGGTTTCGGCGTTATTCTATGCCAGGCCCGAGATGTCTTGTCTCTGGAGCCGGAAATGACGAACTCGGGAGTGGGAAAGGAGACGGCGCGGACCTGAGGAGGGAGGTGGTTAGTTTACGGCGCCACGAACGGAATTCGGGCTTTTCACATCGGCCGAATGGCCTTTAAGCAGGGCCGAAAGCTGGAACTCGGGCATTTGGGTAGTCGGCTGTGCTGCGAGACAAGGGGAGAAGCTATCGTGATGTAAGGTATGTAGGGGTAATTGATGGCGGTCCGCCAGACAATCCCGCGCCTTGAGAAAACTGAGCGTAATTCGAGAGGCACGCGGCAAGAACAAGCACTGACGTGTCAGGTTGTTTGTTGGATTTGTCAGATACAGGTTGGAGGAGAAGAGCTGCGAAGTGATTCGAAGCTTAGCCAGGAGGGACAAACCTGACGGCAGAGGTTGCAGCCCAGGCCGCCCCTCGCTGGGGAGGCACCGCATGGCGGGGTTGCGCACAGGGTTGGAGCTTGAGCCACCTCCCCCTGGAGTCTGCCGTGGCGCTCCACTGTCGCGCCAGTGTGGGGCAACAGCTTCGCAGAATCGGGGCAGTCGCCGTCTGACGCTCGGACCAACGAGGGGTTCGGTGTGTGAGCCATGCGGAGGAGAACTTCAGCGCTTTTCAGCAGTCTTCTTGCCTCTACCTCGTTTTTAGCACGGAGCCAATTTATGATCACCCCTTTGGCTTAATCCCTTGTCCATTCTTGCGGCCCTTTCTTACGACCCGTTACGACCATTTCACTCTTTTTTGTCTTCATTCGGCTTTCTTTTCCCGGTGCGCGCTAGGTTTACCTCTTGCCCCTCGCTCGAATCGCGCGCTCTTCGCGGGCTCGCTTCTGGCCCAACTTTTGCACATTCTGCAGTCTCGCTCGATCGAGCGCCACATTATACCCAGAACCCACCTTTTCCCGAAAGAATAAGATATTTCCTTCCTGCGACTGCCTCCGAGGAAGACTATGGCGACCGAGAGCGCGCCTCGACAATATGTTCCCCTGACCTGCCACGGCCACTCGCGGCCGGTTCCTCACTTGAGCTTCTCCCCTCTCGAGCAGGATGAAGTATACTACATGATATCGGCCTGTAAAGGTATGCTACAGTTCCCCTTCCCGATTTACTTCTCTGACGATGAGTCGCGCAGACGGCAATCCCATGCTTCGCGATGGGCAAACGGGCGACTGGATTGGCACATTCCTCGGCCACAAGGGTGCTGTATGGCAAGCACGACTGAGCCCCGACGCATCGACCGCGGCGACCGCGTCGGCCGATTTCACCGCCAAAGTATGGGACACACATACTGGCGAGCTCCTCTACGTGCTACAACACGACCACATTGTTCGTGCTATCGCTTACCCCTTCGACAACTCTGGGATGTTGGCGACTGGCGGGTTCGAGAAGAAGCTCCGCATCTTCGACTTGCAGGAGCAGAAGCCTCTATCGTCTCCGACATCACCTGGCCAGAGCACGATAACTCCGGTTACGATTGAGACATCGCGGGCATTTGAGATCGGCGAGGGAGCTCACAAGGATGCGATTAAGTTCATCGTATGGGCCACCGATCCAAATGTCATAATCACGGCATCGGGAGATACTTTACGCTGGTTTGACCTCCCGTCCCGCCGCTGTGTCCGAGAAGCAAAGCTCGATGGCGAGATCAAGTCCTGCGAGCTAGTCACTCTCGCCCCTGCGTACAGCTCCCCGAATGACATTGGAGGCGGTCTGCCTGTTCTTGCTGTTGCTGCTGGTAAGACGGCGTATTTCTGGGGCGGAAAACGGGCAGAGGACGACCTCAAGCAGATGACCTTTTCCCACGGCATCGCCAGCGTTGGTCTCGATCTCAAGGGAAAGAAGGTGGTAGTTGGCGAGGACCCCGGCACGTGGGCGCGCGTTTACAGCTGGGACGATAGTAAGGAGTTGGACGTTCACAAGGGTCACCACGGGCCCATCTGGTCGATTGCGTTTTCACCGGACGGAAATCTGTATGCAACCGGGTCCGAGGACGGAACGATCAAGATGTGGAAGAACTGTGATGGTTTTTATGGATTGTGGCGAGGAGGCGTGGCCACTGGTGGCTCAGATTAGGAAGGACCGGAGGTTTGCCACGCCGTTTCCCGACGTCTTCTCACTTCTTCGGAGAATAGTCAGACGCTTCGGCGTGAATCCTCCCATGCAGACACAGGAGATACCAACGGGGTCTCCAGTCTGATCTGTTGGACGGTTTCTGCGAGCTGTAAGGGCAGTCCTGTGGAGAGTGTTTCGACAGATACATTTTCCGGACAGTTCTCACGGTCTCCGTCTACGGTCGTTAGGCCGATCACGTCGGACCTCCTCCTTAGCTTCCACTCGCCCTAGACCCGGATCCACTGTGGGGGCCAGCCGTATTTCACTAAAGCGCCATGTCGGCCATGAGCTCGGTTTAGGGTAGAAGTAGACAAGACTCTGGGCATACATAAACACACTTGTTCTCGGGCGGGTTTATTTGAGCAGGATATTACTGATACCTTGCTTCAGATGCGGAATAGGCCGCACCCTACGTTGGGTCCAATAGACATTTATATGTGCCAACCTCGCTGCACTTGCGCAAGGCCCACTGAGGTACAGATAGCCCAACTACTTTAGAGTTCAGCAAGGCTGAGGGCGGGAGGGTTAACGACAAAATCCCGTATTTCCCGCCAAGGATGATTCAGGGGTCAAGATCTCCATGTGTAAAGACGGCATGTCGCATAACTAGCGGATTACGTGATGTGGAAAATCCTGACCTGCTGGAACTGGGGCGGCAAGTGTTATTGGCCTGTCTTGGACATTCCGGCAGTGATGCGGTCAGCCTATCCGAAGCAAATGTGCCCAAACCCATGTAGATGCAGAACCCAAGCGGAAGCAAGGTTGCACGGCGTCACCACTTGTTTACTTTTTGCAACGTCGGACGGGAATAAATACTCTCGCAATTCCTGGGGTCTGAGTTAGCAGCCATGGCTGAGTAGCGTCAACTTTGATCTCTTTTTGTTTCTCCTTTCCTGAGCATTGAGACATGGCGTCCAACCCCGTTCCTCCGGCCTTTGGCGTGTCGGCCATTGACTTGACGGCAGCCAACAGCAAAGCTCTGGAATTCGACTACATTGTCGTGGGCGGTGGAACAGCAGGAAATGCCGTCGCGACACGGCTCAGCCAGGGCCTTCCCTCAGCCAAAATCCTCATTGTCGAAGCAGGCCCAGCGGCGCCCGACGATTTGGGCATCCTGGTGCCCGGACGCAAGGGCACGACTCTATTCGGGACCTATGACTGGAACTTCACGACGGTTGCTCAGACGCACCTCAACTCGCGCGCTCTCCCCGTGAACAGGGGCAAGGTCGTAGGCGGCTCCTCAGCCCTCAACTTCATGGTTTGGGATCGGGCTGCTGCGGCTGAGTTCGACCAGTGGGAAGAAGTTGGGAATCCGGGATGGAACTGGGCATCTATGCATGCTGCCATGACCAAATCTGAAAAGTACCTGGCCGGCCCCCCCGGATCTGGCACACAGGGTCCTGTCGACGTGGTGCTCAACCGCTACATCCCGACGCACCAGGAGGCCTGGGTGCCCGCCGTCACTCAGGGGTTCAACATCCCAGTCAACAACGACTCTCTCCAGGGCAACGTCATTGGCGTTTCCCTCCAGCCAAGCAGCATCAACCCCAAGACCTATGCTCGGTCATACAGTGCCAACGCGTATCTCCCCGAAGCTGGGCCTAACTTGTTTCTTCTGGCCGACACCGAGGTCGCGCGCATCAACTTCTCTCCCTCGGGCACCAAGCAGCGTGCCGTCGGGGTAACCCTTGCCAACGGCACCACTATCACCGCCACTAAGGAAATCATTCTTGCCGCCGGCGTTGTCCAAACGCCCACTCTCCTGGAGCACTCTGGAATCGGCCAACCCGCCGTTCTCAAGGCTGCCAACATCACCCCCCTGATTGACCTCCCCGGCGTAGGCGAGAATTACCAAGACCACCTGCGTCTGCAGCTGTCATACCAGCTCAAAGACCCGCACATGTCCATCGACGTCCTCCGCTACAACACCACGGTGGCGGCCGGCGAGATGGAAAAGTGGCGAGCCGGAAACCCATCTCTGTTCGACCACACCTTTACCGGCTATCTCTTTGCCAACTGGGACCAAGTCCTCGGCAGCGAGAATGCCTCGTCCCTCACCACGCTCGCCCAGCAAAGCTCGGGCGAAAGCCACCCCAGCCACGCCGCCAAACTCGCCCAGCTCTCCAACCCCTCCATCCCCCAAGGCGAAATCATCTATACGGATGGCTACATCGGCGTCAAGGGGTATCCCGCCGCGGGCACGCCCCTTTCAGGAAAACACTTCTTCACCCTCATCCTCGCCCTCATGCACCCCCTCAGCCGCGGCAGCGTGCACATCAACCCGGCCGATCCCCACGGAAAACCCCTTATCGACCCGCAGTTTCTCAACAACGAGTATGACGTCCAGGCCCTGGTCGGGCTCGCCAAATTCGGCCGACGCATCGCCGAGACGGGACCGCTCCGCGCAAACTGGGAGACGGAATACGAACCAGGATTGGAGGTCCAAACCGACGAGCAGTTCCGGGAATGGGTTAAGAACTCATCCATGAGTATCTTCCACCCGACGAGCACTGCGGCCATGTTGCCTAGGGAAAGGGGGGGCGTCGTGGATCCCGAGCTACGAGTGTATGGGACCGAGAATCTGAGAGTCGTGGATGCGAGCGTGGTGCCCGTGCAGATTTCGGCGCATATCCAGACAGCGGTTTATGGCATTGCGGAGAGGGCGGGAGAGATTATTATTGCGGCAGCGAAGGCCGGGGAGAATTGAGAGTCAGGCGTGGCACGGAAAAGGGGGCTAGAAATGATATGGTCACTTGGGTAAGGTACTCTGTAGAGATGATTGGATCGTCGTCAGCGGGATTTAGAAAGAGAGGAAGATTAAATAGACGCCCTCGAGTTAGACTAGAATATGAGGTCTTATAATGTCCTAATTTACAAACTGTGCCTACTCGATTTCTCAAAACTGGCAAAAGATCAAGAGTCGCGCATCGCTCCATTCGCCCTACCCCATTCCCCTTTCCCTTCTATGTCTTTTTCTGTCTTTTTTTCTTTTCCTTTTCTCTTTTTTCTCCCTCCTCTCTTTACCTTTCCCTTTTATTTTCCTCTCTCCTTTCCTCCTCGTTCTTTTCTTTTTTCCCCCTTTTTAAACTAGACAGATATTCAATCCATAGAATAGCTACTCCATTCCCATTATTAACCCAATACTCCCTAAAACCTGCCTCTAGAGTACTTTACCTATTAGGTAGGTAGGTAGGTACCTATCAACACCCATATGTATCCCCCTTTCCCATATTTGCCATGACGAAACCGGATCCTCTTCAAGTGGGTACCGATAATCCCAAGGATTTCTAAAGTTTCCTTTAGAGATAGGAAGTTGGAGTTCATGTTTAGCTTCCGATAAAATACAGAAATTTGCATCTGATAGAATAGTCCAAGGTTTTCGGGGAGGAGGGTCTCTTGCCTAATGACAGGTTGCTCTTAATTAGTTTTGGGATCCAAGATTAGCTTCCGGTAGGAAAGGATACTCGCCCAATTACCTACCCCCCAACGGTCCGAGAGAATTTTGGAGGGGAGATTATCTTGCCTTGGACTAGGAGTTTTGCTTTGGGGACTCACACAGGTGCAGCTTTCCCACTAGGGCAGCTCAAGTCCACGCACCCCTCCTAAAATCCCTTGAACGAAGCTGCCGTTATCACTTAATTCGACATCTTGCTCTTCAGGGGCAACTTTAGGATGGGGACCGCCGTCGACCGAGTGGCTTGTGACAAACAAATTGAGGCACTGGTGACTACGTGGATTATTGCATCCATGAGCAGGGTAACACCATATGTCGGAATTTTGCCGGTTATCGCTATGAGACATTTGGTTAGAGTTCCATATCGCGGAGCATGTCTCAAGCCACGCCTCCGCCCCTCTGTTTGACGGCCCTGCCTTGCTCTGTTCCTCTTTAGCACCCTCCTCAGCGGCCATATCAGGGGGGCGGAGGGACTGACCAGGGATCTCAACCGTGTCTGTCGCGATTGGCTCCTTCTCTCTAGATGGTACCTGGCCAAATTGTCCCTCGCTGGATTGTCGCAAGCTGAGTTGTTCCACGCTAGATTTGGAGTCCGTCCTTGCGCTTGAGCCCGAGTCTTCACCGTAGCTTAATCTCATTCTCGAGGTAGAGTTCGCGGTTGGGTTCGAGACTTGGCTTGGCCCTGACGCTGGAAAGCCCGAGCTCTGCGGCGTCATGGGGGGTGGGCCCTGCGTCAACCTCCCATCGTGATACTGCTTGGACGAGACAACTAAAGGCGCAGACTTGGAGACGTCATAGCCTGGAGGGGCCGTGGGGCGATGGGGGCGGAGATGCCTAGTGTAGAGCATGCGCTCCTCGAGGCTGAAGTACCGACGTTCATCCGTTTTGCGGAGGTACTCCTCTTGGGTGTGCAGGCGGTCGCCGAGGTAGTACATGATGTAGTCTGGCACGTGTGGGGAGGTCACGCTTCCGAGGCCGCCCGCGTTTGACGGGGCTTCGTAGGGGTTCTGATATGGATATTGGAAATTCTGGCTGTTTTGGAATGGGTAGGCCATGATGACGAGAAAGGGGAAGGCTTGCGAGCGGTAGTGATGGGAGGCGGGGAAGCCAGAGCAAGCACTCTTGCTATCATTTTTTTTTTTTTTTGTTTGGTGGAAGAAGCCCGTTTATGTATGTCGCACTTTTCCTCCCGGGACGCCACGTCAAATGCTCTCGCCTGCTTTTGCTGTCTATCTCAGCGCCACATAAACTTTGGTCATCTCCTGCTCCGAGCCTCGAAAGCTTTCTCTAATCTCCGTGTCCTCGTCACTGGCGCAATTAGACCTCGAGACTACTGCGGCCTTGAATGGCTCGGGGGGCCGACTCCACACGCGATTCACAGCATCGTGGAGACACACAATCTGGATGCCACGGAACCCCTCTGCCGCCGCCTTTCGCATCATATACCGCGCCAGCACCTTCATGAACCCCCGACCGCCTTCGTTTACCTTGGTTGCCGTGCCATTGCGAAACATGACTTGGCCAGGCCCGGTAGCCTGCCACGACCCGGGGTCCCGCAGGTCCCGTTCTTGCAGAACCCTGTTGCGCACGCTGAGCTGGGGTAGGACGGCGGATATCGAAGCAAGCCGGGCCGAATCAAGCGGGTAGAAGCTGTCATGTGCGAACGCCACTGACACCAGCGGGAAGTCCATCTGCGCCAAAAGCTTTTGCTCGTCTGCCGCTACATCTTCGAGGTCCCAGTACAGTTTCCCCCCGAGCCTCGCCGCCTCGGGGCGCCTGAATTCGTATTCTTTGTCAAAGACGCCGAGAGACAGGCCCGACTCGATTTGGTGATCTGTGGCATATTCTGTCGCCTTGAAAAGACGGTAACACAACTCTGTTCTGTCTTTGGTGTAGATTTTGGGCCAGACCGGGGACGCGAAGAAAGTGCTGTGCATCCATATGGCTCTAGCCCACTCCGAGTGTTCTGGGCGGAGCGTGCGAATTTCATAACGGGATGGGAGTTCGCCGTCGAGATCCATTCCAGTGACGTCAGGCTATTATCATGAACACTGACGGAGATGGGTATACGTGCAGGAACAGTGCGCCAGTCTGTATTTAAGGTATCTGAAGTGGAAGGATCCGCTGACGCTGACGCAGGTCAGGGGCACAATGACTGGTCCCTAAAGAGGAAGGAGAATTACAGTAAGCGAGCGTGGCTATACTCTCCATCCGATACTGCATCTTCCGCTGTCACCACCGACCCGTATAGTCCTGGGTGTGCGCCCTGGATCAGCTTTTCCATCGAATCACACCGCAGTCGGGGAATTTTCTCCACAGAATTGCGTTTAGCTCGTGAGTAGGATTGACCTCCATAGCAGAATGCGCGCAGTGATCAGTGTGTTCCCACTGCGACAGATACGAGTCAATGGAGCGCAGCCCTCGCCGCGACATGGCTGTGAACAGCCTACGATTCATCTCAGCGCAGTGTCGTTGATGGTCTGAGTTCGTTTGGTCAGTTACTTCCGACATTGCTTGTTGGAAGAGTGCTCGGCCTGGGTGACTTACACTGCCATTCGACCAAGACAAACTCGTGTTCACCCTTGGCTACCTCATCCCAGCTCAACTCTTGTGTCCGGTTCGGCTGGAGGAAGAACCGCCAGTCGGCATACTTCTTGAAGTTTGCCTCGGTTTCTTCATCATAGCATTGTTCTGGGAGCCACGCGCCATAAAGCATGCCATAGCGGCACCCACGAGCTCTGGCTTCGGCAGCGCTTCGGCCACAGGGGTCTTTCATTTCGAACTCGGCATGTGGGTCTTTGTATACCGCAGGGACGACCCCCTCAAAGGTATATCGTATCTTTGGTTTGGGTTCCATGCCGCAACTCCCATCGCCGTGCCCTTGATGTGGCGTGCTGCCTGGGGTTGGCAATGTGCTAGATGCAAGCCAGCGTGCGAGGAGGACGACGAGGCCTGAGTGCAGGATCAACACCAGAAGAAACAAACCAGACTTAAGAACAAGGTTGTATCGTCTCTGGGATCGGGCGCTGGAGAGAATGAAGCTTTTTTCCTCGTGCGAAAGAAGAGTCTGACCGGCATCGTCACCGCTCATGGACCTCCGATCCACCGGTGAGTATGCTGCTGGGCCTGCCATCTTGCGCGAGGTGCCTTTGGAGGACCACTGTTTAATCAAAAAGGTAGGCACGGAAAACATTGAAGGTGAGAAGGTGGTCAGGACAGGCAGAGAAGGAAGGAGGGCAGCGACGAGGAAGCACGCAATGCTCAACGATAGGTATTTAACTCGTGCTCTTAGATAGGTACGTAAGACACGGCCAAGCATTTTTTCCTTCCGCTACGCTTTTTTCATACCGGAGGATCCACGAATACCGCCCGTTTGCTGTTTCTGGCAACCCTAGACATTGTTTCACCGGATTCCTTGCGCCAACACGCTGCAAGGCAGACGCGTTGCTGACAACGGAGAGTTGCAGACAACGGAGAGTTGCAGACAACGGAGAGTTGCAGAAACATGCGAGGCTCGGAAGGATTGACTATCCAAAGTCCCTTCAGAGTCATTTACGGTTGGGTGGAGGTGCATAACGAACGCATCATGGAATCCAGTTAGGAAGGTTGCGATGTGATGGACCGGCTATCCCATACACACCAGCAACAGACGGCAACTTCAACGACGATCCAGAGCAAGGCGGGCGCTTAATCCGGCGGGTCTGTGGCAATCTCTCCGGTTTAATGCGGGCCCTCTGAGTGCGTAACCCACCTCCCGCGGACTAATCGCGGCGGCGTAGTGCAGAGCATCACCAGCATAGAGTTCTCACCGTAGCTTTCTCCCCCCGCCGCCGTACCCCGTGCATCTGTGCCCCGTCTCACTCACTCAAGCGAGTTAACTTTGGGTTCCATTGGGCGAATTGTGGTCAGCGACTTTGTGGTTAATACGAAACCACCTGCCTGTTTCGTCAACATCAGCATACTTTAGCTTCCTGGGGAAAACCGAAGATCAAGTCAGCTCCATCGGATGCGGGTCCGCGCGTACCTTGGACGGATCGGATCCTGTGCCGGCCCCTCCCCGGCGTGTCTGCAATACCGAGACTACCTAAATTGTCCGTCGCGCGGGGGAGGCATTCATTGAACTCTGATGAACCGCGGAGAAGCAGGGATGAGACACAACCGGGTTCCGGGTCTGCCGAGCAGCTTACGGAGAAACCCGCCAAGGACGGGACAAGACCAAGGGGATGTCTAGACAGGAGATGACATGAGCATCGGGCTTCGGAGAACATACATGTAGTTGTGGAATCCGAGCCAGATGACCTGAATAGCTACGACACACCCAGCTCGCACCAGGGAGAAACAGTGAAACTTGATAAGCAACGTTGGGGGCACAGCAAATTAATAACACGGAGACACCAGATACCTGCAGAGAGGAGGCAAACAAAATCGTCGACATGGTCATGCAGAAGAAACAAACGAAGCAAAGGGACCGACCCCTGAGGAATGCAGAAGTTGCACTGCACCTTTTAACCCAAGGGAGCATTGCTAAATCAACGGGGAAGTTTTTCGTGACGGCAACAACTTGGCGCCGTTGCATCTGCAGTGACGAGCATGTCACCTATCTGCGGCGAGTTTACCACGCTATAGCATAATTGGAAGTATCCAATAACCTTAGGTACACAGCTGATGGGGGAAACTGCAAAGGCGGAAATGCAATGTGATGGCTGGGATCGGCGAATATGCACAGATATGCAATCAGCCGGCGCCGGCGCCGCAGCGTAACCACAACCAGACTCCACTCAGCATAGTATATCACAAAACGGCAACCTTGATCAACATGAACCACACATGACGGACTGGGCAAGATCCTCCAGGAGCTGTTTGCCACGCTCGAGAACCGAATTTCCAACCCGAACCGAACCGGAACCAACATCCAACATACTCGGCCCTCCTATCGGTTAGTGACCAACCATGAATACAGGCGTTTCACACGCACCGCGCCACGTCAAGTCACATCGCATCAAGCCATCAATTCGGGGGTGGTCATGGTGAGAAGCAGAAGAGCGAGATGTTGTCTCCCCATCAGGAAGGTCGATGACATTAGGCGACCGTTCCCCGCATCACAACAATGGCTGATCACCAAAGGGACTTGACATGGGGATATCGGGATACTCTCCAAGGAAAAGATCCACGAGGAAGAGCATCTCTCCATGGTTCGGAACATGTGTGACCTACTACCTTCCTAGGTATCCAGGATAGACAAGGGGTGAGCAGTGCAGTTGCCTTCTTCTCTTCCTTTTCAATGCCGCCCTCGCCGCCCCGGCTGCTCATGCTCATGCTAATGCCAACACGGTTGAGCCGTTTGTTGGCATCAAGCGTTCGGAGGATGCGGTTGAACCTTTTGTGGGTATCAAGCAGCGGGGAGAGAACTATGTTGAGCCCTTTGTGGGAATCAAGCGTGAGGCGGAGGCAGAGAGCGTTGAGCCGTTTGTAGGCATCAAGCGTGAGGCGGAGAGTGTTGAACCTTTTGTAGGCATCAAGCGTGAAGCTGAGGCTGTTGAGCCGTTTGTGGGAATCAAACGCGAGGCGGAGAGCGTTGAGCCATTTGTTGGCATCAAGCGCCGTGCTGGAGAGGCTGTCGAGCCGTTCGTTGGTATCTGAGCGCGACTGGCAGAACCCCCTTCTGGCAAGAATAAGCGGTATGTTTCCTAGTTTTCATATCCTTAACTCGTCAATATTTTTTTCTAACCCTTTCAGCAGGTCTGATCGACACACGGGGGCCCAAGTTCATTCAACATGAACGACAATGACCTGCCCCCGGAACATGACAGTCTCACTTAGCAGGCCGTAGCTCTAGCTAGTGGACTGTCCGTTCCGTTTGTTAGTAACAGATGCAGGGGATGACTTCTCCCGTAGGTATGTAGCAGTCTTTGAATAACACTCGTCGTCCGAGAGACAATGACCTTGGAGTCCATCAATGAATGTTACGAATACCCCCACAGAGTGAATTGTTGTTCTCCAAAGGGTCTGGCTTAGCGATAAAAACTGTCTCTTCATAGCCATTGTATATATACAGCGGAATTTCGGAACCTGGTGAGAGTAGCGGAGAAAAAAGGTTGCATCGGAGTGGGCGGCGGGGCAGTCCATCGGAGAGGGGCCGGAGCGACGGTTAAAGCCAGTGAGCAGTGCCAGGAAAGACCCTTTTCCGTTCCCAAAGCAAGACAGACTGAATCCCTATCCGGGATTGATTGATCACTAGATAGTGTAGATAGGTAAGCATTCTGGCTGAAATCGGATAGCTTCACCTTATCAAAAAAAGCAGATGATAGGTATCTCGATATGCCTCGGTGTTGAGGCTCAAATCGGTGCTAAACACGGCGCGTCTGAGCGCCAGTCGTTGTCGAGATTGCGGGAATGCGCGCTAACGAGATCCGTCATGGTGCATGGATGGCGAACATCTCGCTGAAACAAGCACCAATGACAGCTCCCCGACCCCCCAAAACGTGCGGGGACTGCATGGTGGGGTGTATCCGAAAAGACAGGGGCTTTGGTTGGGCCACCAGAGGCTTGGCACCTTGGCTGGAGAGGATCATCTGCCTCGACGAGGGATCCAATAACCGGGCAACGAGGAAAGATCCTCTCTGCCCTCACTTTTTCGCACTGCGCCTCCGACTTTACGCATCATGAGTCTTGACGTCGTGCACACTTTGGACGCGGCCTGACTGAGTGAGGTGACGACGTGTTGAACCCGATTCGTCGATGGTTGCTGGTTTGTCGCACCAGCTGAAAACTTGGAGAACGTGGAGCTACGCCGAGGCGACGCGACACAGGCACCACCGATAACCTAGGTACCAGGTAGGCACCTAGGGTCTCCTGCGGAGCACGCACGCGTCTCTCTCTCTCTCTCAGGGCGACGAAGGGGCCAATTGGCGGCAGGAAAGGGTTTAGAAATCGACAGTGAGCTGCTAGAGACGACAGATTTTCCGGCGACGCTGGTGTTGCCCCTCACTTTGTTGTCGCTCGCAAAACCCCCTCACGCAGATCGCAGCGGGATCCGAGCTCCGACCCGAATCAGCCAACGCCTGACCAACGCGGACCCGACCAAGAAGCGGAAGAGCAACACGATTCTTCGGACGGGCCCCACGGTTGTCATCCGAGATCCAGGTCACGGCTCGACAAAAATCTTTGCCCAGGTCCACTTCGGCCGTTAAAGAGGCTGCAATTGTCATCATCCCAGCCTCTGGGTAGGTTTTGCTCGACAGCTTACCCCTGTCGACGAAAAATACACCTGCCACCGCCGAGAACACACAAGGCATCCATCCCACGATACGAAGAACGATATCACCAAACTGACCCCGCGCCCAAAGATAGGAAGCTCACCAAACCATGGCCTCCCACGTCATTTTGGCGAAAACCGCCACTTTTGCGGTAGGTTTCCCGAGATGCGTCCCCTCGGACTTTACGTTTACTGACACCTTTGTTCGTAGGATATCTTTCTCTCAGGTCTCGTGAGTTGCTGTTCCTCTGAACCCCACCTTCCGCATCGTAGTAGCTCACTCCTCCTAGGTGATACCTTTGGTGCCGTCCATCGTCGAGAGCCGACTCCATGTGCCCTCCTCTCAGGTTCAGATCTTTGTGTCCATCTTGATCTCAGCTCATGGAGGAACGTTTGTGGCTCTGTCTCGTAGGTCGGACCCCTTCTGGCGGAGAAACCAGCTGACAGCGAATAGCGTTGATGCCCCTTTTCGCCCGCCAGGGTAGATCGAGATGGCTCACTCTACTTGGGGGGCTCACTTGTGCAGCGGCATCTTTCGGCATTCTGCACTGGGCCCTCACGCACTCCCCGTCTTTGCCAGCGTTCGTCCTGTCCAGAGTCCTCCACGGCATTGCGACCACTACGATTACAGGGGCTTCCTCGGCAATTAGCGCTGCTGTTTCGACTGCAGATGGTGCACCAGCGACATCGACATGGGTCTCTCCGGCATTCCTCCGGAATACGGCATGGTCTCTGGCGCCTGTGTTTGCTGGGTACCTGCTCGGGTCTTCCGACGGCTTTGACTCGGTCCTCTTCCTCGCTTACGCCATTATTGGCGTGGTTGCACTCTTTAGCCTTTCTGTTGGGCTCTTTGCATCTCCATTGCCGGCCGGCGCGATCATCGAGCCCGAGGAAACCCCGATCGTGGAGCAAGTCGGTCGGGCCTACGGTACAGTCTCGAGCAGCAGCGGGTTCCGCAGCGGGTACGGGTCCATCTCTAGCACCCGGACGGCTTCCTCTGCGGGCAACTCTCGGCGGTCTAGGCGAAGCAGCATCGATTCCGAGTTCTCCATCTTTGAAGATGGTCCCGTGTTTGGCATTCGCATGTTCACCGCCCTCTACGGCTACCTCGCAGTTGGTTTGGTCACAGCCGCGCTTCAAAGCGTCGTTCCCCTCTTCCTCGAGCGCCAGCTAAAATGGGCAATATCGGGTGTGGGGTTTGCTTTTTTGTCCATGTCATTCCCTGCTCTGGTTGTCGGGTTTGTCTCCAGGTTCTTGGCCGTCCGCGCCCCAGGATCTGCCCGGTACACTACAGCTTTGGGCTTCCTAATCACTGTTCCAGCGCTCCTTTATCTTGGCCACGTTAGAGAGGGAGCCCCGAGTGCGGAGCAAACCGTTCTGTTCTTGATCCTTGGAACTGTTTCCTTTGGTCTGGGCCTCAGTGCCGAACCGCTCGAGAAGGAGATTGTGCGCCTCATGGATGAGACGGAGAAGGTACCCGTTGGGTTCACCCCCCTGAGCGCTACTCTGACAGTTCCCGCCATCACCTACGCATGGGGAACCCTGATTGGGCCGCTCTTTGCTGGTGGTACTCACTGGGTTTCGGGTTGGCATGTCATGGCCAAGTCATTGGGCGTCCTCAGCGCTTTCAGCGCTCTCTTTACTCTTGTCTTCATCCAGGGTTGGATTGGCAACCCCCGTCCTCTCACGAGGCCCCGATTTACTGGGCCGGGCACTGACGAAGAATCTGCGCCGCTGCTACAGCCTGTCCAGAATGGCATGTCACACGCCACCCCGATCGTCAAAGGTGATGGGACAAGAAGTCTCCGCAAGGCTGACTACTTGGAGCGGAGTACTACTTTTACAACGACAGACGGCTCCGACGGGGACCTCTGTTCCAGTGTCCAGACCGACCTTCCCGGTAGACATCGCCGCCACTTCAGCATTGACAACTTTTCCATCGCCACCACGGCCGTCGATGGGCGAGGAGGCGGCCAGTCAGATGCTGATGGTCAGCAAGTCCGATTCCAAGCCGCCTTGGAGACACCCGCATCCTTGGGAAGCTCCTTCAAACAGCAGCTCGGAAACCCGGAGCGGCGATTTGTGATGAGGGAAGCCCCGCACGCTCCCGCAACGGATCCCTTGCTGGCGTCTGGCAGCCGTTATGTCATTGACGAGGCCGGCGCAGATGGAGAACGATATAAACGACACGTCGTGGTATTCGAGGAGGGGACTGTGCCCGCGGAGCTTCTGGAACGTCGACAACACCACGTCGTTGCCATCAACAGCACTGATGGGTCGGTCAAGCTGGCGCCGACCACAGAGAACCACGCCGTCCACGTTACTGAGGAGGACGTGCCTGACCAATTTCAGCTCCCAGACTCGTCCAGGAGATATGTTGTCGTGTTGTTAGAGAAGGGAGATCTTGAAGGGGGCAACGAGTCAGCATAATCAGCGGCGGATTTTGTACAGGGAGTGTGGGCGGATTAGTCTGTTATTTGCAAAAAGGGAACGATGTTAATACCCAGGGATGAGAATGAGGGATGATGTGCAATGGGAGAATGGGGGGGAGTGGAATATCTACGAAATTGTGTGTCGTGTATTTTATCAGGCCGGAAAAGTGTGAAAATTTTAGAAGTTTCGATGCCGAACTACCTACCCTGCACCTACACGGGACAACCTTAGCTTGATAAGGTTCTTTGCATGAATAATCGCAACATGGGGGTTGCAGATGACAACATGAGGTTTGGCCAATCATGATAGACACGGGGCAGCATCGCCCGCCCACTTGGGAAATCCCGCGGAGACAGTAGTTGTAGCTGATAAACCTGAGTAATGGAACAAGTGGGACAGCGACCGGCCGAAGTGGTAGTGTACAAATGGTGGGAGACGGCCCATCCATACTTGAATAATGGCGCACCAACTCCATCCGCGCCGTTGCTATTGCTGTTTCATCTCTACTCCTCCAAAGGCTTGCTGCTCCTCTACCACTGCTCTCAACTGTTAACCTTGACCCTCAGCTCAATCCTCAAGCTGACAAAATGCTTTGGACGCCTGCAACCTCCCTCCTGTTTTTGGCTGGGGCAGCAGCTGCCGAGACTGTCCACGGTGTTGTGGTCTTCACCCGGCACGGAGACCGAACTACCAAACACTATGGCGCCCAGGCATTGACCCGTCTCGGAGCCACGCAAAACTTCCAGGTCGGAAGTGACTACCGCGCCCGGTACATTGCCTCCGGATCTCCGCATCGCATCCTCGGCATCTCCGAGTTCGACTACGTCTCCTCGCAAGTTTACGCCACGGCACCGAACCAAGGCATCCTCCTTAACACAGCTACTGCGTTCCTCCAAGGTCTCTACCCGCCCCTGGTTGGCCTCAATGCCGAGATTGCAACCCAAACCCTCAATAATGGCACCAACGCGACATCACCACTCAACGGCTACCAGTACGTGGCCCTCCAAGGCGTCAACGACAACTCCCCCGATGCCATCTGGATCAAAGGCGACGATGCCTGCCCCGCACAAATCGAAGCATCCGCCTCGTTCGAAACCAGCACCGAATTTCAAGCCCGCCTGGCTAACACCCGTTCCTTTTACCAAGGCTTCTACCCAACCCTCCAATCTGTTTATGATTACACCCCAGGCTCCCTTAGCTACGCCAAAGCCTTTGACATCTTTGATCTCATCAATGTCGCTCGTATCCACAACGCTTCCTCCTTGGCTCGGGATGTCACCGAGGCACAGCTCCTCCAGCTCCGGACCCTAGCGGATTCCGCCGAGTTTGGATACAACTTCAACGCCTCCCAGCCTGCTAGGTCAATCCACGCGCGGACACTGGCGGGTGCGCTCCTCTCCCAGCTGAACAGGACCGTGTCTTCGCGGGGTAAACTCAAGTTTTCCCTGTTGGCGGGTAGTTACGATACCTTCCTCGCCTTCTTCGGGCTGGCGAACCTCACTTCTGTCAGCGGCGACTTTTACGGACTACCGGGGTATGCGTCAACCATGGCATTTGAGCTATTCTCTGATAGCGATGGTGATATGGATGACGCGTTTCCCCAACAGGAGGCAGCGTTGCGAGTGAGGTTCATGTTTCGAAACGGTACCGAGGCAGGAGGACCGAAAGCTTTTCCGCTGTTTGGATCGGGAACGGACTCGTTGGGCTGGAAGGAGTTTGTGAGGCAGATGGGGGAGAGGGTAATTACCGATGTGGGAGATTGGTGTGACCTCTGTAAGAGTAAGGCGGGGTTTTGTGCGGCTTACCGGGATACCCCGTCGTCGTCGTCATCGTCATCGTCGTCGTCAAGCGGGGGATTGTCGAATGTGGTTGCTGGGGTGATTGGGGCGGTGGTGACGCTGTCCGTGGTTGGTGTAGTGGGAGCTGTTTCGTTTCTACTGCGGAAAAAGAGACGTGCTGGTACTGGGAAGGCGGTTGAACCGAACGCTAACATTAATGTGGAGAAGGCAAGCTTGAACAGCGGCACGAACTTGGTTTGATCCCGATTCCCCCAGACTGCCAGGAGAGGTTGCTTTGTACCCTTCCCCTTCCCCTTCTTCGGCAAATTTTTTTTTCCTTTTCTTTTCCCTCGCTACTGTGACCACATAACAGTGACGCAGTTAATTTTTTTTCTTTACTTGAGAGTAAAAACAGTATAGAAAACTTGATGCTATTGGTGTGCGATTCAGTCAGACGGTTTACTTAACTGGCCGTTTGTATCCGTGGCACCGGTTTGGCAAAGGACCTGAATATCGGGGTAACAAGGGTGAAAGCCCTTGTTTTTAACACCCCTATGTTCACGGTGCCCGACTGGGTGATTGGTGATCAAGGGAGATGGGTCAAAAGACACGGAGAAATTTACCGGGCGTGGCAGAAAAGAGAGGCAGGTGACATGTAGAAAAAAAAGAGTCGCTTGTCTACGCTATAGAGTTATAATAACCTTGTTGTCTTATACACATGCGACCATAAGACTGCTCAGATGGGGACGCAAGCAAGCAGCCCAATCACTTCTTGAGGCGACAGCCTCCGGTAGTCAGCCCGGACATCCCGTACGATCCCTTTGATCACGCCGTTGAGAGAAGGGTTTTCGTCTTGAGGGGTTGCAGCGTTCTCGTCGTAGCACCATACGCTAATCTCGGATCCGTACGGATACCTCGCCGAGGGTATCATGACATACTTTCGATCGCTTCCGTAAAAGACTTTGCTGTTTCGCATATCGGTGGCCTCCTGCTCAGTCATGCTGTATGCCGCCGAATTCTTCTGCTTGATCCGATAGTCGACCAGCCACAGCTTTTGGGTATGGTCATGCAATGTAAGTGTGTACAGCTTGTTGATAACAACGTTTTTCCAGGCCCGTTTGCTCCATTGCGGTTCGAGCTCAATCCCGTGATGCAATTTTTCTGGTTCCCGGGCGCAATCATAGTGGTTTCCATTAACCCCCGGGCAAAGGGCACGGGGATCACGACATCCCCTCCAGTGGTGTGCGTGGTCATAGTACTTTTTCATTCGCCCGGCCTCAGCCGATACAGGATAGTTGATTCTCTCAAGGTCTAGAATCTCGATCTGCATCAATATGAGGTCCTCGTTGGGGAAAATGGTCAGCTGGCGATAAAGCATGACCGCATCTTCAGGGGAAGGGGAGTACACCGCAAAACCATCAGAGGCCGTTAGTGTGACACCCAAGGGGAAAGAGTCGCGCCCTAGCGTCGCTGCAACGGCTCTGAACTCGGGATCCGGGAAGTTACCGTTCCATAATGGGCGTTAGGCCTGGTGCAGTTTGCGCCATACATGATAATTGAATACCTCTTGGATAACCCTTCGAGACTGCCTGCATGCCGTCCAGAGGCCGTGGTCAATGAGGTACGTCGAGGGGTTGTAGCCTGCCCACTTATGCCTGGCACTCTGCCTCCTTGTGCGCGTGTAGGGTGCGCCGAATGGTAAACAGGCTGGTGCCGCAAAAGCCGGGAATGATCGGTCATGCCGGAATCCCGTAGTTTCGATAACTCTTCCCCTGTGACTCTCTTCATCTTCTGTCCAGCTGTAGACCCAGAAAATGTGTACTCCTGGGCGATGAGGCCGAACGGCCGCTTTCCAAATCATCTCTTGAACCTCTTGTGACGGTATCTTGGAGAAGTAAGGAAACGAGACAGCCACTGTGAAGGCTGCGTAAATCTAGATGAATAAGTTTTTTCAGAGAGTTTTTTCCCCCCTCTTTCCGGTGTTGTGAGAGAGCTTCATGGAGCCTGGGGCTGTTGTGATGTGATCGCAAACCAGACAGTGGAGGGTCCCGGGCTCTTTCTTGCCCGAAGAGGATTTCAAGGAAGGTGTTCTCTAATATCCACGAGCTGATCTTCCTGCACATGTCCATATATTCCATAAGTGAAGGCGTGCCTGCCGATTTGCAGGAAGGCTAAGGCTGAAAGATGAGGGCGTTCAAACTTTAGGCCAGACCTTCTGAATCAAATGGCAACAGCTGCTAGTCTTTGAAATACATGTAGGACGAAAATACTCGTCAGTTTTGTACTTTTTTGGTATTTGGAGAAATTTGGTGTCATACTACATGGCTTGGCGCGATTCGGGCTGGAAGGCGCCCAGAGGGGCAACACAACATACATGCAGACGAATGACCAGTTTCCTCGTGGCCAGGTTCGATTGGATGGTCATCACCGCCCGCTCCCAGAAAGTCTCGCTTGGCGCACTTTAAGAAACCGGGCGTACCTCGACCTACCGGGCCGGGAGGGAGGAGAAGGGGGGGGATGTAAGAAGAGCAAGCATATCTCCTCGCATCCTCCACGTCCCAAGCCGTACTCGGGAATCTCTCCTCAGATTTCGTGATTGCGACTCCACTAACAACAACAAAAACAACATGGCAGATAATGGCGACAAAAAGGACTTGGGCAAACCAGACGATCTTGATCCCGACGGAGATGTATCTGAGTCTGAAGCCCAAGACGCCTGGGGTCGCTGTGTCGGAATGTGAGCAACCGCCAAATCGTCACGTCATCTGGTGAGGCAGCGAGGAAACGGCGCAGAAAGTCTGTTGATAAGGAAAAAGAACAGGAGTGAAATTGGCAAGGGAAAATGCAACGTTCCAAGGTCCATTCCTTGAGTAAATCCACATTGCTGATCACAGCTAGGCTGAGGCATTTTTATATCGATGATGCTATTTCTATGGGTGGATGGATGGATGGATAAACTTCTTTGCCGCGAGCAGCACTAGGTAAATCGTTAGCACCGGCTGAGTTTGGGGATTGCTTAGGTGCTCCTTGGCTGGAGAAGAGGGCGCGAAGGTCTGCCTGGTACCGCTTCTCGTCTTCAACTTTGGTCTGCACAATCTTGTCAACATCTTGCTTCCAGAAGGCAGACAGCTGTTTAAAGTTGAAAGGAGTGCATTTTTCGGCACAAAACTTGGGAACAATGTGGTCCTCAAAAATGAACAGCCAGCAGTTGATGGAAGTGATGCAGCCCCAGAACCAAACCGACTTGGATACCCACGATTCCTCCATGATGTGAGTAATGGGGATGTCATGCGCTAGTGGCGTGGTTGTAGTCTGCACATCCATTGCGGCTAAGAATGCACGCCGTGCTTCATCGAAGGCTTCGCAGTCATCGATGATGGTGTCGAGGCCGCCGTCGGTCAGCCAGTGCGGTACATGTAGCATCTCCACAGGGAGCGCGCAGATCCACTCGAGGTCAATCAGACAGGTGACATTCCAGTCTTGATCAACAAAGATGTTGCTCTGGTGGAGGTCGGTGAGTTGAGGGAGGAAGGGTCCGTGGCGGCGATCGGGAAGAATAAAATGGTGCATGACTGCCCAGAGCATCATGCGGATAGCCATGCGCTCCCGCGCGTCTTCTTCGTCTTCAACCGCATGGCGGTAATGGAGGAAGTAAGTATCGTGCATAGTGAGCATGTCAGATGCAAAGGTGTCGGTATTCCTGTAGACTTGGTGAGGCTGCATGGTTCGGGGTGCGCCGCTGTTCTCGAATATCATCATGGTAGATGTCAATGGTCGGTTTGTGAGCGCCACCGTTCCATCACCTAGGTTGAGCCTGAAGGAACCAATGCGAGGCTGGGGAAGACGGGCTAGGGAGAGGACAATATGTGCCATTCCACAAAACAGGCGGGCCCGGCGGCGAGGATCATGGCGGTGTTCAGCCCAGGTTTCTGAGAGCATCCGGCCGGTTTCAGGCCCGATAAACTCCAGAAGCATGTAAGAAGTGCCGACAGCTGGCGTAGATAGGTCTTGGGTGTACTCGGATAACAATGAATATTTTAGGAAACCGTAGAGGCGTCGTCGAACCCAATGCCAGAAGCGAAGGTACCACGGCCTCAAACGTGCGTGAGAAAAGTGACTGCCATCGGTCAAACCAAAGGCGTAAAGTTGCGGAATACGGATATTGATACAATGTTCTTGCATCTAAGAGTATGCTCCCGCCTCGTAAGACACTTTCTCGTCAATGGTTCCGGGAAAGTACTTCTCAGCTAGTTTGTGCGGCAGTGGACAGCGGAAGACGACGCGACGAGATTGGGCCCATTTGCAGGACTGAATGTCGATAAGGACACACAGATTGAAGCCTCCTTTGATCCATGAGTCTGGCGGGAGGACGACGCAGCTGTCATCGGGGTGCAGGCGCAAGTGGTGTCGGACGACGGCGACAATCGAATCTGTTTCGCGCGCAATCTGCTGCTGGAAACGCGTAGCTGCACCTTGGTGCTCGACGGCGAGGAGGAAGTCGTACTCGTCGGCGGCGGCTGATTTGAGAGTACGTAGCCGGTTTTGCAACACGATCCCGATCGCGTTGGTCATGTCAAATTCGTCGATCTGTAGACCGCAGCGGCCGCTCGGTGGGGAGCTCAGGCCATCGTGACATCATTCGCTTATCCGGCCAATGAACAGCCGCAGTTATTCGCACTTCGTAGGTGCCTGCAGAACATTTGATGAAACACCTCCAAGATTCGCCTCATTGAAAGCCTACCGCAGCAGGTTGACAGCGTTCCAGAAGCACGGCTCCGAGGAGACGGGAAGACAAGACAGACAGGGGCGTCAAGAGGCTTTGGCTACCCCGTCATGCGCCGCTGTGGAGACATGTCACATTCCCAGCGGAAACCATCTGATTTCGCAGCTTGGGCCTTCGCTTGGAGTTGCTGAGAGGTTTTGCACGTGCTTGGCCATTGCCATGCAGGCCAACCACAACCACCAAATGCCTCGCTTGCACTTCCACCCACACGCTAACAACGGGGTAGGTTCCTGGCGGAGCAGTAATACGTAACATCCAAAGGCGAGCTAAAAGATGCCGTTCTGCGCCCCAAACATGAATTGACCCGAATAAGAGATGAGCCACCTTTGGGGGATTAAAAAGGGAAGGGGCCGCTCTGCAGCTCTGTCCAGGGGGGGAAAACCTCTTGTGGTTTGCACGATACCTCAAGTCTGGTGACCTCATCCGATCCGGGGCTTCAAGCCCCTTTCTCCCGAATGCAAGCCCGGAAGCTAATTCTCCAGGCTTGGTGCCTGTCGTGGCTCGCAAAAGCCGCCAATGCCACGGCCGAGCACCCTATCGTCGCCGACAGGAATGTCCCGACAGCACCATCGAGGGCTTTTGTCCGCGTTTCCAATCCTTTTTACAAGCGCCAGGAACAATGCGCCTGCGCGCCAGATCAGATATGTTCAGCTGGAGCCTGTGTCGATCCCACGTGCGTCGACCACTGCCATGAGTTGTCGATCGGGTCACTAACCAATGAACTAGGATCGAGGTTACAACGACAGTTATATTGACGACTACGAGCTCCTCACTCTTTACCACAACGGTGTCCGAAACTTTCTCTACCGTGGCCACGACCACCCACGAAATCATATCACTTTTCTCAACCACAGCCCCAACGGCATATGAAACACGAACTTCTACCACTACCGTGCTTGATTCCTCAGCAGCGAACACTGTGACGGCTGCGGCGGCTGCTGCTGCCAGACGTTCTGCAGGACTCGGTGTTCCTGTGGCCGCCGTCGAGGCGCGCGGTCCCATTGAGCGGCGAGCAACCGTAACGGTTACGATTACCGTAACCTCCTTTGTATCCGTGGTCCAGGAGAGTACTATAACCGTGTCTACTTCGTTAACACAGACGAGTCTCATCCACACGACCACAACCCGCAGGACCACGACCACGTCTGCTGAAACGACCGTGACGTCCCTTGTCGTGGAAACGGTCCGCCTTGCTATCATCAATGGGTCCCCGGGACCAGAATCCCCAGGTCGCGGCGATGGCGCGATGAACTCGGGCCGCACTGCCGCCACCGCTGTGGGTGGTGTGCTCGCCCTCGCTGCCATAATGGGCACCATCTGGATTGCACGAAAGCGCAGGCGGTATCAGAGGAACAAGGCGAGCGATCTCGAGACGCAGCGGAGACAACAGATGGCCGAGGCAGCGCCGTTGGCCGGGTATACCGGTACGACGAGAGTGCAGACGCATGATGAAGGGAACGAACCACCACCGCCGTATCGACCGTAGGTGTCATCAGGAGTGGATATTCCTGTAATTTCTTGTTCCTAATTAGTTAAACTTGTCATGTAATACACGACCAATGATGGAAGTGTCTAGTAATATGGTGTCGAGGACGACGCATCCCTGGTGATGGGACCGAGCTTGTTGAAGCTGGGTTTTGACGGTATATTCCCACCACCCGCGAAAGAGAGGAAAAATGTCACCGTGGCGGGCTGGTCGATCGGCCTGGGTGGGCTGGCGGGGTTTCTGGGCCCAGAGGACTCAAACATGATTCGGGCCAAGAGTGACTGAACATTGATGGATTCCCCACGCTGCTTGGACTGGAGGCCTCTTCACGTCTTGGAATCAAGACGTTCTAGTTTCTAAACACTCCCATCCTACCACCAACCGAAAAGATGGGAGGAGTTTCGTCTACGAAAAAAACCTTGATGACATTATACTGCTCTCCCCAGTCGGTAGAGGCAGGACCTTGCAGACGGGCCAATGAAGCAACATGAGCAACTGCTTCCTTTAATCGACCTACCTTATCAGCCCGAATTCCCCGGTAGGCGCTCGCCGAAATTGGGCGTGTGCTCGAAAACTGCCCCAAAATCCCATGAACATGTATTCCGAGCACAAATCGGACAGACGGGCACAACCTAGCCCTGTGGTTTCCGCCATCGCTTCGGTGAACATGGGGGGCTCACTTCTTGCATCAATTTTTTTTTCCTTCAGGGGTGTGCGTCAATACTTCCCGAGACTTTAATGTCGCTCGATAGGCCGCACCTTCGTCGAGATCGACACGGAATACCTACCACGCACGCCTGGCTACCGCTGTGAAATATATTCCGAGAGCTGCGCATCAAGATCCCAAATTCTTGGACACCGCAACTTTGTGAGCACAATGGGGATTCCGTCCGCCAGTCAAACCATGGGCAAAACCGTTATCATAAGCGGAGAGAGATCTGAGTATCTCGGGCGGGATCACAAGGGGCTGTGTTCCCGTGTTACACCTGTGCGACTGTATACAACAGAAGAGCGAGATTCATCTGTTCTACCACCGGGAAACTCTGCTCCAGGAATTGGGCTGCTTCCCCACCCACCCTCTCCCACGCAGGCCAGAAGCAAGCAAGAAAGATGGAACAGGAACTAAGACACCACCACCAGCCTGACCATTCAGCGCTGCAAGTTGTTGAATTTGACGAAACGCCCGAGGCCTGCTATCGACCCGACTATTCACTGCCACAGGCTACCCCATTCGATAAAGCGCCTGAGGTTTGCGGACACACCGCACCCGAACCTGTGCCATTATCCGCTGGGCCACTTCAGGAGCTCGAGAAGCAGCCATCGGAGGGTGGGGAAGATGGGAGTTTGACGCCCCGAGTGCAGTCATGGTGGCGACGGAAACGCTGCCTCGCGTGTATCACTTTTGCTACTATACTGGGTGCTGTCCTGGGTGGTGTCTTGGGGAGACGGTAGGAACCTGACTCATAGCCATACATACACTGACGGCCGGAGCGTTGATACGATATCAGGGAAGTGTTTGAGAAGCCGGTTGCAACCTCGTCGAACACCACACAACCTCAGGCGAGGATCGAGAGTTTCTGCCGTGGCGAGGTATGTCCGCAGATTCTTGCAGCAGCACAGCTACCTTCTCAAGACGAATGGGATCTAGATGTCATGCTTTTTGCCCGCGGCATCGACAATGACATTTGGCGCACCTTTGTACCTGTCACGGGTCCCCTTTCGCCGCAAGAGGACCGAGTCTGGAAAAAACTCAACGGAGGGCCATTTCTCAGTCAGCCTTCAGCTCTTATTTGGTCCAACTCTACGCGGCTTTCGGTGGCCGCAGTGTCGGATCCGGATCACACGGTCAAGGCGCTCTTGTATTCCCATATCGAGCGGGATTCCGCAACCCACGTGCCATGGACGAGTCTAAGCGGCCCTGCTACCAGCGCCCTTGCTATGTGCACGGTGAACGGCACGCGTCTCGATTTATGGACAGCCAGCGGCAGGAACTTTGCCCACAACCTGTGGCAAGGCAACTTGACTGCTGATATCTTTTGGTCGCCCGACGTGCAACCCAGGTGGCAACTAACTAGAGACTTTGGCATGGATATCTCGGGGCGCCCAGCGATTGCTTGCCGCCGCGATACTTATTATCATGACCTAGTCGTGCGCGGACTTGACGGTGCAGTGCGGCATTCGACCTTCAAAGACGGTACGGGCTGGACCGCAGTGTCGAACCGGGGCGGCAACCTGCGAGGGGAACCCGTGGTGGTGGCGGCTGGAGACGACAGATTTGATTTCTTTGGTGTAGGTGCGGGCAAGGACGCCGCCATGTTCCACTTCACATGGACCAAACCGGGGGGTTATACGGCCATGGAAAAGCTCGGGGGCTCTTTCCAGAGCGTGCCATCGGTAGTGGTGACGGGACCGGCGGAAAATCCCCGTATCGACGTTGTGGCATTGGGGACGGACGACATGCTGTGGCACGGCGCATTGGTGGGATCCAAGTGGTGGGCGCACTGGGAGAGATTGGACGTGTTTGGCAACAGCGCACCGTTGCTCACCAAGATTGAGGTGCCGCCGCCGTGGTCACCCATGGTGGCTGCGTTTGTGCTCGGCATGGATGGCCAGGTGAACCACACTCTCTGGAACGTGTCAAGTGAGTTTAGCTGGCGAGGCTTGACGTGGACGAGCATAGGGGGCAACCTCACGGCCGAGTATTATCGCAGCTGACACTATCTACCTACCTCCTGCCCAATCCTATTCTCACTCTCTTACGAGAATCTCGACGAGTCGACATTGACTCGGTTAGCCAAGGTTCAGAAGAAGTCAAAAATACCTAACACCGAGTTTCCCTCGCGGCATGGTTTGCATCAAAGGTCACAAGTCATTTTTCATACCCATGTCTTGGACGAAGGCTGCCGTGACCGCGTTGCCAAGCAGACATGACGCACATGGGTCGACTCCCACAACCTGGTTAAAAGCGCGCACCCGACCAGGAAAATGCTACGGAGAAAATCCCGAGCAATATACTCTACCTTGTCGGGTGCTATTAACGTGGTCATGGTGCTATGGCCCACAGCATGGGGTACCTAGGTAGGTAGCCATACATGATTCAACCTCCTGTGTACAGGAGCCCTGCAGTTCGCACATGGCGCGGTTTAGGCGCTGTAACATAGCATCACCTCACTAGGACGCGCAACCACCGTGGGTTTGTTCATTTTTTGTGTGTTGTGTTTCGGCTGGTCGGAGAGACTGCAGATCTTTTATCCCATGATGGTAGACCTTGTCGCCTCGGTTCGGTTCGGTGCTCCAGCGTGAGAACGGCGCCTGCCCGTTCCGAGAGCGACGTGACCGGGAGGAACCCGGTTTAGCCGAGGAGTCTGGACCCTTTTGGTGCAGATGCGTAGATTGCGGAATAACCCCGTGGTTTATAGAGAGAGGGCGAGAGAGAGTTTGTGTTATCTCTTTCTCTGCTGCAGTGTTTCCTGACTTCCAGGTTCCTCTCCGAGGTCGCTATGGAGGTCGGCATGACCGGGTCACCTTCAAGGTTCCTGGGTTGGGTGCGTGCCTTCCCTCTGCTTTTTTTTGAATCGCAGGAGGGAAGGAACATGCGGCCCTCGTGATGAGGCCGGCTTTGTGTTTGCGCTGGTCACCACCTCGTGGAGTTAATAAGACTATGCTCGCTCAACTCAACCTCGAGGGCTGGCTCTCGGGGAATATTTCTATCCGCTCGCTTTGGAAGTGCATCGCTATCCGGACAATCCCATACGGCTACGACAGAAGTATGATTGCTTCTCTCTTTGTCTTTTTCTTCGCCCTGTGGCTGTTGCTGCTCCCTGGTTCTGCCGCGGCGCTCCCCCAGAGCCGGACACCAAAACCCTATCAACTATTGACCCCACCCCTCGACACCCCCTGGACCAGCAAGGTCGGCACCAACCCCTGGCCACAACATCCCCGACCTCTCCTCTACCGCGAGGCCTGGCAAACCCTCAACGGCATCTGGACCTACCAACCCGCCTCCTCCTCCTCCTCCTCTCGCAGCAGCCAAAATGCCACCGGACCACCCCCAGCCCTGCCCCTGGCCGAGGAGGTGCTCATCCCTTCGTGCATAGAAAGCGGCATATCGGGCATCATGGCTTCGGGAGGACTGATGCACATGTGGTTTGGAACACCGTTTTCCGTTCCGGCGGACTGGCCAAGAAAACACCGCGTCTTGTTGAACTTTGAGGCGGTCGACTATGAGGCTACGGTGTTTGTCAATGGGAAACAGGTGGGATTTAACCGGGGAGGGTATTTTCGGTTTACGTTGGATGTTACGGAGCAGGTCAAGTTTGGGGAGGTGAATGAATTGTGAGTTGACTTTGTTTGAACGGTCCTGTTGTCACATGACTGAGGACTAGACAGATAACAGATGCTGACTGGTGTGTACGTGTGTGTGGGTAATTAGACTGGTGTTTGTCTTTGATCCGACAGATGAATCACCTTATCATATCCCTAATGGTAAACAGACGAGACGGCCTTCTCACATCTTTTACACGACTTGTTCGGGGATCTGGCAGACAGTGTGGTTGGAGAGTGTGCCGCCAAACTATATTTCGGGCATGGATATTGCGGCGGGGATGGATGGACGTGGTGAGTACCAGACTGCTCTGTGATGCGAGGGAAATGCGGATGGCTGATGGTGCACGAAACTAAGTTGCTGGAATTGTTCACAGTCCAGCCGGCAGCGGACAGGGCTTGGAGAAGGTTGAGATTTCTGTGCTTGACCATGGAGGCACCGCGATTGCCACTTACAAGACCAAGCCTAACGAACAGTTCAACTTTACTGTGCCGTCGCCAAGACTGTGGTCTCCTGGCTCGCCGAATCTTTACAACATCACCGTCAAGATGGGATCGGACTTAGTTTCCAGCTATACTGGATTCCGGACGGTGTCTTCGGCTCGTGTCAATGGTGTCCAGCGTCCGCTTCTGAACGGCCAGTTTGTCTTTCAGTTTGGCACACTCGATCAAGGATACTGGCCAGATGGGATTTATCTCCCGCCAACTCTCGAGGCCATGGAGTTTGATCTGCACCTCCTGAAAGACCTGGGGATGAACATGATCCGCAAGCATGTGAGCACAACTCCGATTCATAATGCGTGACTGAGATACAAGATGTTGAACCGAGGTCAAGATCAAAATCGAACCCGACCTCTTCTACCAAGCCTGTGACCGACTTGGTCTCCTCGTCATCCAAGACATGCCCTCCATGAGAGCCACCGACAACGCGCGTGACAACCCGCCGGATGAGGCTGAACAGGCCGAGTTTGAACGGCAACTTGAGCTGATGGTCAACGAACACAAGAGCTACCCGTCTATTGTAAGCTGGGTCATCTACAATGAAGGATGGGGCCAGATCACGGGCGCGTACTACCCAGAGTTTGCCATCACTGAGCGTCTGCGCGAGATTGACCCTACCAGACTTATCAATGCCGTAACAGGTTGGTGGGATCACGGGGCCGGCGACTTCTCGGACAATCATCACTATGCGGAGCCGCAGTGTGGTACACCGTTTTACTCACAGGCCAACATGCCGTATGACCCGAACCGTATTGGGATCCAGGGTGAATTTGGTGGTATTGGACACATTCCCAGTGACGAGCAGTGAGTGACATTGCACCTTTGTGATACCACAGCAACTGATGATGATGATCGGCAGTTTATGGCCGGTGCACAACGCCCTTCGGACCGTTAACGAGACATATGAGATCAACGCCGACCTCGAGTCGTACAACTACCGGTCTCACGTGTTGTTTGGGCTACTGCGAGACCAAGTGACGCGCTTTGCCTGCAGTGCTGCTGTGTGGACGCAGACGACAGACGTGGAGGGAGAGGTCAATGGGTTGGTCACATATGACCGCCGCTTCACGCGGGTGAACGCGACGCAGTGGAGGGAGGATATACAAGCCTTGTATAACGCTGCAGCAGCGAGGGCTTGAGATGCATCATCACATCACATGGATACTAGAGGGCATCAATAGCAAGCATTTATCTATGTGTTTCATCTCTTTGCCATTCCACCCACAACCTACTGTGGGACATGGCTTGTCTTCCCTTGTGTTGCTATGATAACGTGGCTTGGATGCAAAGGTCCGGTTGGGAATCTGTGGGTCTCACTCCTTGTCGCGCTGTTCCTGCATCTTCCTGTCTTCTTCCTCCGTCTTCGGAACATGGACCAAGTTCGGGACCGTAACGGCGTTCAACTTCCGAAATGCCTGGAAATCACGTTAGCAACTTTGTTTTCTCACCCTGTGGCTTGGCCGAGCATGCAGATTAGGTCTGGACCACAAACGGCCACCACCATTCTCCTTGACAAAAGCCCGCCCAAGGCCAATCCCAACCCCGCCGTTACCATTCTGCTCAATCGCCCCGTGTCTAAGCTTTCACCCCCCGATATAAATCCACGGTCAAACGCAGAATAACCTCCTAACACACAATTACTCCCTGACAGGGAACCACTCCGTGAAACAGAATCTGAACCAGAGCAAGAACCGCGAGAAACATGTGGAACTCAAGAACCATGAACAAGAGAAAGACCATCACCTACCTCAGCAACCTTACCCTCCGGCAAATCCCCACCCCACCGATCCTCCACCCTCGCAATCTTGCCGCCGTTGGATGATGACGGGCCCACAAAGATGCGCACTACGCTAGCAATTTCGTGCGTAGACTTGATTCCCCGAACCGTGTAGGCGTTTCGTAGCTCTATTTCTAGTACATGCAGTTCATGTTCTTCTGTGGGGCTCCCCGGCGAGGAAGAGGACGGAGACGAAGAGATCACTCGGTGTGAAATGATGCGGATGGGATGGAACAGCGTGGGAAGGCCGTACCATTGTGCCGCATAGCGAGGGTAGGTCGTGGCGATGGTTAAGGGGTCGGTCTGTATATATGTTAGGTACCTACCTACCTTCCTAGTGAGCCTGTTGGGGGAGGGGGAAAGGAGACCAAAGAGAGTGGGCCGGGATCTGAAGGGAGGAAAGGAAGAGGAGAAGGGGACTCACGAAAGTAGCATTTTCATTCCACAGAGAAAGGTGCTTCAGCGTGGGATGGCCTTCGAAGAGCTACATCACAACCGACTAGATTAGCCTTTCTTGTACAAGAGTTGAGATTCAGGAGAAAGGCTGGGCTAGTCTACATCGAGCACACTCCCGACTAGGAGCTTTTGATGCGCAGTCAGGTTAACCCCATCCGCGCAATTGATGGTTGTATTTCGTACGCCAATTGACGAAAAATTTGGCGTTTCCGACCCAGGGTTGTTGGCTTGTGCCTGGACAGAGGCAGAAGCAGATGGCGTGCCAGTAGACATGGTGAATGTTGGCGAAAAGTAAAATCGTGGTGGCAGACGAGTGAGGAGAGTCAAGGCGCGGAGCATGACTGGCTGGTTCTTGTAAGAGGGAAGTTCCTCCTGACAAAGTCAAGCTTTCTTGCTACTGCTTTTATTAGTGTCGCCCCCTCTCCTCCCCATTACGTCACCATTTCGCCGACGTTGCCCACCGCTACCTACCCCCATAATTCTACCCGTTTTACAACACGGGAGACTCGATCAAGGCAAAGGGCGAGAAAGATTCAACAATCACCAAAGAAAAGAGAATGATGGGTTTAGGTGATGTTACCTACCTTATTGACATTGAGCACACCTCGACACCTGCGCTGATGGCTGTGTCCTGGACGCCACCTAACCAACAAAAGTCGGGCGTATCCAAAGACTTAGGATTGGCTTGCTCATGAGCGAAAGGTTAATCACTTGCCGGTAGACATTGTTAAAGATGTCATCGAGCAACTTTGACCCCAACGATATGGGGAGGAAAAAAAAAAAAAGCCTAAGAGCAGGCAGCACTCTAACCTGTGCCATTCTGAGTCTTTACTCTCAGGCCCTTTCCTTATACGTGTAAAAATGACTTGGCATGAAAAAGCTTCAAGACATTGTGCTCCTGGTATTGGGCGAAGTAGTTCTCCCCTCTGACTTAAGAAACTGGAAGGGGACCTTGACAACGTGTCGCTGAACAGTCTTGAGCAACTCCAGGAGGACAAACAGCGCCTGGAAGGGCAACAGCCCGTCCAAAGTCCGAAATAGGCGACCTGGATTCCCGCTTCGGAGCAAGTCCGTTCTCCTCTAAATGACGAGCGTACCGTTCCGAGTCCCTCAATCGCTGTTGAACGTTACGTGAGGATTGCCCGTCTTTGCCATCGCGTTCGAAGAACTTCTTCACTTCATCTTCCCTTGAGCCTTTGAAAAATTTGGGAAAGATGCCTCGATAATACATGTTGACAAAATAACTATGATGTCTGAGTGTGACGGCCACGGGCATGTCGATCCGCATTGGCAGCTTCCGGTCCCATTCAGAAGCCAGTTGGCGGCAAGGCTCAGATGTACCCGCTTGAAGGGCGTCGCGAAACCAGCGGTACTCGATCTGGTATTCTATCCCCGACACCCTGTCGGGGGGAAGCGCCGCCAGCCATGTGGGCGGCAGAAAGAACTGCTGAGGTACTGTACTTGCCCATTCGCAATCGATGATACCTTGAATCCGTAGGTTCTCGTCAACTATGATATTGGACGGACGAAGATCGGTATGTGTGAGGACGAAGGGGAGACGATCGTTGATATAGCCAGATAGCCTCGTCTTCAGGTCCTCTAGCCCAAAGACCTCAAGCTCCGCAACCTCTCGAGACAGCCTGTAGGCAGGGAGGTTATAAGTCTCGTTCAGAAGGCGGTATTGATGGAATGCAAAGTCGGTGGCGGAAGCGAATCTGGCTGGCTGGAGGGATAATGTGTGGTTCTCTAGTTGCAGCTCGTTCAGTTGTATCGAGAGCAACGGCCCGACGAGAGGAATCGTCGGGTTATCTGGGTCTGGCATCAGGGAGCCTGCATAGGGGAATTCTTGCTGGCGTAATTGGGCGAATATGTCGACAAGCTGTGAGTAGAAGTAGCCCTTTTGTGTCGCATCCATCCACCTGAAAGCCAAAATATCCAGCGATTGGCCGGGGATGTAGCTCTGGATGATGTAGCTACGTCCAGTGGGATTATTCTCGTCGACGGCCCCGCCACGGCCAAAGGCGTGGATGAAGGGTACGGGTATGGTGGTTTTTGTTTGGAGATAGCTACTGCTTGGTTAGATTAGGTGGGAATGTAAAGTCTAATGTTGAAACCAGCTCACCGGACTGTAGCAACCTCGCTTTGGATTTTGTCCCAGACATTGGCGATGTAGGGCTCCAACGGAATCCTCACAACCCACTTGGTACCGTCCTCGAACTCGACAAAGTAACAGACATTATAACTCCCATGCGCGGCATCTCGGAATATCCGGCAGGTCTTTGACGAATTGTGCTGTGACGCCAACTTGCAGACATCATTTGTGTCAATCGAGCCAATGAAGGCCTTCACGCCTTCTTCAATTTGTTCATCCGTTAGCGGGAAAATTTCCATGGCCTGATGGGACTCATGCATTCTGACAAAAAGGATTCAAGGGTAGCCTCAGATGTTGACGCGCAAAGTTTATCTGCGATTGTTTGAGTTTTCCCGCCACGACGACATGCTGGACGTGTGGGTCTGTGCACCAGCGGCCTCCCCTGACCACCGTTCGCCAAACGTTGGGAAAGCTGCAGCCAAAATCATCACCTGTGCTTTTGTTGGGCTCCACCCTCCCCCGGTCCCACGCTGCCATTTCATATTTCTCACCATCCCACCTACTACTCTAAAGAGGACGCGCAACGTGCTTTATATTCATCATAAGGGCTTAACTGCTTCCCCTCTCCCCGCTTGGTCGTCGAGAATCTACCACGGAGATTGTTGGGCCCAAAATGAACACCCTGTTGATGAACGGTCGATAATCCTCCCTGAGGTCATGGCTCCCTATAAGACGGCCCGGCCCGATCGAGATGGAGGAAGGCAAATAGCGCCATCTCAGATGCAAGATTAATCGCTATTCATACACCGCCGCCGTCCCCTTTCGCAAAGTTGAATTTCAATCGCCACTATTTACTTTCGTTTCGTTATACGCATCAATCACCCTTTGCACTTCCTCCTGTTCGTAATCCCCGGGATAGTCAATGACGGCGTCCCCAAACCGGTTCTTGACGGTTGGGTCCGCCCCATGCTTGACCAGCGTCTGGAGCACGGCCAAATACCCATGGCGCATGGCCGTGTGGACTGGCCGGTCGCCGGTAAACCGGTTGGCCAAGTTAAAAAAGGCCGCCGTTTGCCCTCGGTCGCCGATTAAGTCCGCCAGCGCTTCAATCGAGCCTGTTCAGTCACCAATTAGCCCTGTCTTTCTAACATAGACAATTGACCGCCCCCCGCGCGGCGTACGTGTCTGTCCTGCCTTGGCCGCCATGTGCGCAGCTGTCTGTTGGAAATCGTCCTTGGCCTCCATCAGAAGCTCTGCGACGCTAAGACCTTCGCGCTCGGCAAGGGAGTTGACGGTTCGCTTTAGTTTAATGATCTCACCCTGACTCGCGAGGACCGAGATGGCGCGGGATTCGTCTTGTGTAATGACCATGGTGAGGAGGGGGGGGGGGATGCCAAAAGGGAAAATATGGGGACATAAAACCGTTGGTCTAGCAGAAGCGAAATGGGTGGAAGAGGAAGGAGAGTCCATTTTAGTCTCTCTGGAGCAAGTCCGGCGCTCGGTGTGGCGGACCTCCGGCCGAGCCCTTTTCGGGGGCGGGCGGGGTGCTGCCATTCGCCGGCCGAGCGATGCACCTTTGAGACGGGCCGACACTGGGTTTTTCAATCGGATGGAGATCATAGAGCAAGAAAGATCGGACGGTTTTTGTGTGAATGTGGCAGTTTTTTTTCCAAGTCTATGCTTGTCCAAAATTTCGATGTGTCCAGTCGCTCCTTCCTCTTCTTTCTGGACAGAGAACACGTCTCCGTCAAAATGCGTGTCAAATCCCAGGCTTTTTTGCGCCACAACCTTTTCTTTCCTGATGGTTGTTGATATTGTGATTTCAACCTTTGAGACGGACGATACAATATCGTCTGTCTCAAAAGTCCTTCTGTTCCCAGTAACGTTCGACATGCCCGAGAATTGTTCGCAACAGAGAGGTACCTCCAAACAGCACGCCATTTTGTTACTTGACGGTAACTCTAGCTAGAAAGCTCCAAGCTTCTTAGCCCCAGCCTTTATAATTCAAATGAAAGTTAATGGGTGCAGTGCTGACATTTCTGGGTTATGGTAGACACCTGAGCATTGTGTGGCGTGACAACTTGTTGTTCAGCCCCTCGGACACCAACTTAAGAACACGGCAAGCGACAATCATGCTCAAGTCAGACCACCGTACCCGAGGATGGCTTTGATAAAAGCTCGACACCGTCACAGGAAAGACGTCATGTATCGTCAAAACAACACTCACAACATCTGCTGATCAGCGCAATGTCTGTTCTCATCGCTTTCGCAACTGCACACAACACCACCAAAGACATTGGCCAGCGCATCGCCGCCCGCCTCGCCACACACATCCAATGTCCCATTAAAGTGGTCAACATGGCCGACGTCCCCAGGGGCGGCGTCGCACCCTATTCTGCTGTCATTCTGGGATCTGCGATTCACATGCAAAGCTGGCTGTCCCCAGCGCGCAAGTTCATGCATGCAGAGCGCGCTACCCTTGCACAGCGCCCGGTTTGGGCTTATTCTGTGGGAGTCCCAGACACGAGACAACACGAGGCGCAGGAGGAGGAGAAGGTGGCAAAGGATGTGCGCAAGGAAATTCCAGAGCTAAGGGGACATGCTTTGTTCAAGGGACGGGTGGAGAAGGAGCATCTCGGTTGGCCGGGAAAACTGTTGTTCAAGTTCTTCCCAAATCTGTGGAAGTTTGGCGACTTTGTTGAGTGGGAGAAGGTTGATGCTTGGGCGGACGAGGTGGGGATGGAGTTGAAGGGGGTGATTAACGAGGGGGTTTCTGTTTAAGGGGTAGTTGCCTTGGCGGTAAGTTGACCATTTCTTTTGTTGGGTTTACAGGGAACACTGCTGAACACTGCTGACTGCTATTCTGGCCCAGACTTCAGGTGAAACAGGGGTCATTATTGTACAGATTGGCAGTGGAATCTACAACATCTTGTCTGGATCATGGAACACCGTTATCCAAAGCGCAGGGACTCGGCTGCGACGATGTCATCCTACACCTATTTTCCAAGGGAGTGATCGGTTGTATCCGGATCTTCCCAGGGTTGTCATGGGAACCACTTGGCCGAACTGGATCTCCTTAGTCGGCACTGAAGCCCAGAATGGAAGCCCTCGATATCGGTTGATGCCGTCCGCAAGTAACAGTACAAGAACGGCTTGTAGCCCGCCATGCCGTGGTCGAGATCACCAGGAGGACGATATCGGGGATTTCGGCGTTTCGGCAAAACACGTGAGATTATGCTGCGAGGCTATGATGCTTGTTTGCCTTCCCGGCTCCCGAATGGCGCTTACGTGTAGATGGTAGCTCCCGTGCCGGCGGGCCTTGATTCTCTAGGATTCTGGGCGCCTTCTCAAATCTCGGCAGTCTAGCGACGGATCAACTTTTCAATAGGTTACATGTCGAGCCGCGCGACTAAGGTGAATCCTACGTCAACTAAATGAAAGCGACCGACGTGCCGGGGTTCCGACCGTTGATTCCGGGGTAAGAGGGCTCTGGTGGCGGTCACGGAAACCGGGCTGGGTCAGGTTAGCACGGGTTGCACTGCTAGCGACCCGGTTGTGGGGTGCATCACCACTGCATGGATGCTTCCAGCGCTGCCGATAGATTAACTTGGCGTGGGGCGCTACCGAATTTGTTAGGTGGTCTGGCCGCTTTTGAGTACACGGAACCCTTTTATCCGCTCAGGAGGGCGACGCATCCCTGGTTTCCTCTCGCCAAATAAGCAAACCGAAGCCATGACGAACGCCAACCCCCCAAACGGTTCGCGGGCCGTTTACTCTGCAAAACACCATGCAGTCACGCGGTCGGATGGAGAGGGCCACCTTGGACGGGACGCTCCAAAAGTTATGTCCCGCGAGTATTTATGTTGCGGCCTCTTTCTCAGCAACCATCGGTCCAACTTGAGGCCACTCACCACCCCGCCGCTCTTTACACTTCTTACACCACAGACACCATGAAGGGACTCGTCGGTTTCACGGCTCTCTCCCTCGTCTTCGGCGATGCCGCGGCCCACTACATCTTCAACCAGCTCTCCACGGGCGGCACTAAACATGCTGTGTACAAGTACATCCGCGAGAACTCCAACGGCAACTACCCAGTGACGGAGCTCTCCTCACCCGACCTGAGATGTAACGTCGGTGCCAACGGCGCCCGCACCGAGACCGTGTCGGTCCGCGCTGGCGACTCGTTCACCTTCCACCTCGACACGCCTGTATACCACCAGGGTCCCGTCTCCCTGTACATGTCCCGGGCGCCCGGTTCTGTCTCTGACTACGACGGTAGCGGTGGCTGGTTCAAGATCCACGACTGGGGCCCGTCGTTTACTGGCGGCGGTGCTAGCTGGGTGCTTTCCGGGTCCTACACGTTCAGCATCCCGTCGTGTCTTGCCGATGGAGAGTATCTGCTGCGCATTCAGTCGCTGGGCATCCACAACCCCTGGCCAGCGGGTATCCCGCAGTTTTATATCTCGTGCGCCCAGGTGCGGGTTTCGGGTGGCGGGAGCGCGAACCCGAGTGGGGTGAGCATTCCGGGGGCGTTTAAGGAGTCGGACTCGGGGTATACTGCCAATGTGAGTTTTATCCCCCTCCATCCTCGTCAATGGATAAGGACTGATAATTTCAGATCTACAACAACTTCCGAAGCTACACGGTGCCTGGCCCGGCCGTCTGGACTTGCTCTTCCTCTGGCGGCGGTGGTGACGGCGGTGGCTCCCCTCAGCAGCCCCAGCCCCAGGCCCAGCCCCAGCCGACTACTACTCTGGCTACATCAACACGTCCGGCGACAAGCCCGACCACTCCGGCGGGGTGCAGCACCGCCAAGTGGGGACAGTGCGGCGGTATTGGCTTTAACGGGTGCACGTCGTGCGCGAACGGGTCGACGTGTAATAAGATCAATGACTATTACTCACAATGTGCTTAGAGAGGCATGACAACGGGCAAGTAACTAACACTCTAACTAGACGTTGGCCTTGGATGAATGGATAGGTAGGGGGTGGAGAGGACTTTAGACTTCGTTTGTATATATTTGATTGGGAGGCAAGAATAAACCCCTTCACATACCTACTTGGAGAGCTTGGATATGTTGTATTATGTTTTTGTTTTTCCGCAACCATAGCTGCTTGAAGTTGTGCGTGATTTAGGTTCTTCCTCAGTCCCACCGCCCACGTCAATAGGTACCTTAAGTGGAGAATACAACGGACACCAAGTCTGAGTCTGTGTCGCAGCTCGGCAATGATTGAAAAAGAGCACGTCTATTCGTACTGTAGCGAGCGCCCCCCCCCCCCCCCCTCCTGTTTTTCTTTTGTTTTTAAAAAAAAAGGAAGGGGGGGGGGGGAGAAGGGGGGGACGCTGGGTTTTAAACTAAAGGTGCCGATTACCATTGCCATTACAACTGTAACGCCCGTTAGGTTCCAATTGTAAAAACGCCTTGTACGGGTAAGCCCAAGGCATTCAAACTGGGGGGTTCACGCCTTGAAGATAGCTAACGATTGATTATAAAGGGTGGTCGGATACCTTAGGCTTCCTTATATAAGGCGTCTTACAATTAAAAACCTATCGTACAATACAATTCCGATAGCGATGGCGATAGGCATCTTTGGTGTAAAAGCTAGTATCCCGCCCTTTCTCCCCGCCCCTTTTTACAGTACGGGAGAGGGGCGGGGGCGCTTGCTACAGTACGAATAGACGTGCTCTTGAAAAAAAAGTTCTATAGCTTTTTATAAGCTAGGGACAACCTCTCAATTGGTCTCGGAGGTAGGTACCTAACCTCCTAGGTAGATACCTAGGTACCCGACACGGACCTCTATTGATCGGTTCCAGTCCAATTGGATACCACATGCCGACAGGAAGGCAGGCAGGAACGACAGTTGAGAGACATGACCGTTACGCCACAACATCAATGTATGTATGTGCAGCGTTCATTGATGATGCTATGCAATGCTCCAAGAGTAGAAGTAGTTTCATTTAACAGCCCGTCTGAACCTCGGCGCGTGCTCACAGGCTCTCTATCGATATCAATAACCGGAGTTTGCTAATGCATTCATCCGGGAATCGCATTATTCCTTGCCGTCCCTCGGCCATCCTAGCCTAAGCCAATCGGAAATCGTCCGGGGTTGGCGTGGACACCCTCTCTCTCTCTCTGTATATATGTATGTGTCTGTCTCTCTGTCTCTTTTACACACGTTATCCAAAAGGGAGTGTCGCGATGCCATGCCGACGTAGAGATCTGTAAAGCAAGCCATCATCATCCTCGCGTCATAGATTTCCTGTGAGCGGCTACGAGAGCTTTGCCAAAATAGCTGTACTCCCCGAGGCTTGCAGATGTATTCTGCAGCTGTTGACAGAAGCAGTAAACACAATGAACATCTTATTCTCTGCGTTATTGGATCTTTGTCTCGAGAGGGGGAAGACGACATATTCGTCAATAGAGATCTCTGAGCACCGCGCATGCCATCGACTGGGTGTCGGAGGAGACTTCTCTGTTCCGTCGGCCCTTCTTCTGTACGCCCCATCAATGAGGCGGGAGAGGTCTATATAGCTGTGCGGATGGTCTCTGATCAGTCGCGAGATAGGGTTCGCCGTAACTGATCTATAAGTTACTGTTGATTCAACACGACGCTATACCACCATGTCCAAGCTGTCATTTATCCTTGTATTGGCTACGTTGGTGACCAAGGTTCTGTCCGGTCTCCATCTAGCCACGCGCGGTCTACTCCAGACCCATGCTTCTCTGAGCGGCCGAGGAATTGCCCTCTATCCTGCTCACAGCCCTGGTCACGAAACCGACGACGTTGAGCATCTGACGCCCAAGATCAACCATGTGCTGTACTATGCCCAGGAGGGTCACCGACGTGGGTTCTCGTCGTCGTTCCGCTCTGACACCAAACTGACACGCACTGGTTAGCTGCCATTCATGGTGCCAAGCACGCCACCTTCAAGGCCAACTTCACTCGACCCACCGTCGTCTTTGACCACACGAGCCTGCTGCGCTCCATCAACTGTGCCAACCAAGGCAGGATCAACCTCTGTCTGAAATCTCAGGGCTTTGCCAAAGCCCAGAGAACCTGGAGCGCAGACGAGTTCAATCCCATCACCTACCACATGGGCTGCGGAGACCAAACCAGCGGCCAGCGATCCTACTTCATCGCGCGGGACCCCCACTTTGACGAAACTACCGGATGTGTCGACGTGAGCGTGCGAGCCATCTCCAATGAGGAGGCTATTCATTCCGGAGAGATTTCGTGGGGAACCTACATCGACCCCAAACTCAACAAGAGAGTCCCCGTCAAAGGCCATGTCAGTGTCGCGATGCCCTCAGACGGGCCAATCCAAGCGGCTTCCGCTCCTGCTCCTCGTTCACCACCTCCATCGCCGCCAAAGGTTGCTAGGGGGCATTTTTTTGGACCCCGGACCAAGACGAGTGGCATCAGAATGCCCAAGCTGCCTCGCCAAACCAACGACACGATGAATGATCCTCCACCCTTCGAGCCAGGCGACGACTGGATGGTGGATGACGGGAGTGGCGTCGGGGACATCACGCTCAGCATCGAGGATTTGATCAACTTTTTCAATTCGAGTGACATTGACACGAGCGATATCGATGACATCCTCCCATGGTGGATGGACCTGGATTTTATCGACATGGAGTCGGGGGAGGTTTGGACCGAGGAGGAGGAGCAGGCGGGACACTTGGACAAGTCGAAGCGGGAGATGGTTGTTAGGAGAGCGAATGCTATTCTTCGGCGACGTCGCGAGTTGTTGGAAAAGAGGTCGGTTTGGAATTTCTTTGAGGGGGTTTACAATGGGGCAAAGAAGATTGTCGAGGTTAGTTGTGCCAAAAAAAATTTTAAATTTTTTTCCCCGTGAAAATGTCCGCTATGGTCTGCAGCGCCAAGATTTGGTGATGCACTTCCACAAATGTAGGAACGGGAAGGAGCTACCAGTCGTGGCACCCCAAATTTGCACCCCTCATTTCCCTTGGCTAACTGGCTGCCCCCACAGAAAGCCAAAAATTTCATCGTCGGGGCCGCTGAAAAGGTCGCCTCGGTCGTCACGACGGTTGCCGAGCTGGCTGTCGTCGCCGCCAAGGCCATCGCCGTCCCGTTTGGCGTCCCGTTCGACGAGAGCTACAAGAACGATTACAACTTCAATTACACAGTCAAAGGCTCGGCTTCCAATCGGCCCCCCTCCATCTTCGGACTAGGCGATGGTTTCAATCTTGCTGGGTCTGGCGGCGTCTACAGTATTCAATGCGCAAAGTGCGGCGTCCACGGCGAGCTCTCAGTCGAGGGCCGCTTGGCCTTTAGCGTGGACAAGGGCATCACCCAGGGTCATATCGCCCTGGTCAACGAAGCCCCCTTCAACATCGATGCTGTCTTTGGCATCACCCTGGAACAGCAGTATGACAAGCCCATCGAAGCATTGAGCCGCGAGATCGCCACGGTCCCGCTCAGCCCGCTGAGTATTCCGGGCATCATCACACTCGGTCCCCAGCTGTCGATCAGCGGTGCGCTGGATCTGGTGCTCAACGGGAAAGCCGAGCTGCTGATCGGAGGGAGCCTTTCCATCGGGGCGGGCACCGCACAACTCAGTCTGATGCGGCGCGAGGACAACAAGTTGCAGGGATTCCAAGCCAGCTTCACGCCCGTGGCTCAGGTTCGTCTTTATCTTTGAACCGTCAGATCACTTGCTAATACGCGGGTCTACAGTTCCGCGGGAGTCTCACGGCCTCTGTCGAGCTCGGCCTACCCATCGCCATCGAGGTTGGCCTGGACGTGCTGAATGGTAAGTTCAAGAGGACGGTGGGCTTTGTTAACAAGCCCTCAGTTTACGGCCTCGCTACCCTGAACGTCAACCTCCCGGTCGTCTGCCAAGGCGTTGTTCTAAGCGTCGGTGTCAAGAACCGCATTTATTTCCAAACCCTTGGCCTATGGGACTACGATCTCCGAACAGACATCCTGTACCAGAGGGCACTGGGCTGTGTAACGTATGTCTGTCTCCTTCGCTAGTGGACACTGATGATGCCTTCAACTGACAGCTGCTCTCCTGTTTAGTGCCAGCGGCTTCAACTCAGCCCAATCTCTTCCCGACCCTGCCGTCCTCACTACGGTCCCCTTGACGGTTGGCGGGGACATAGCCAATATTGCACCCAACATCTCTGACGTGTCAGCCCGGTTACACCAAAACACCAGCAACAACCTCGGCTTCCGGGTCATTATGGACGAGGATAAGTCTTCCATCCTCGTCTCGGGTCGCGACGGCTACGTCTACCTCACCACGTCGGAACAGAATTACGACCTGAGCGCCCCCTGGGGCTCAGTGAATCTCACCTCTGAGACCGTCAGCTTGGATGTTTTTGGTCGGGTCATTGCCTACAAGACCGACACGCACATCCGCATCTCTTCCGAGATCAAGGTGTTTGAGCCGTCAAAGGTGCCCAAGAACTGGAGGGCTGCGTATGTTTTTACTTCTCTCTTCCATGGTTACAGTTAAAACAGAACCGAAAACTGATTCGTATGTGTGTCCAGAACATTCGCCCTTCTCCGCACCACCAAAACGGACCACGAGACCTGGAACATCGTCATCTCCGAGGGTAGTAAGAGCGCTACCTTCTTCCCCACCTTTTGCAAGTCGTCGACTGGCCTTCGACTGTACGCCACGTACTACATGATTGACAAGGATGGAAAGGTGCGCACACCGCCAGCCTATGTGGAGGCGCTGAAGAAGGGCATGTCGCAGTTTGGGCTGAATGATATTGAGAGGGACTGTCGTACGGTGTGGCTGACATCTGCTTGAGTGTGCGGGGAAAACAAGCGTGTTGATCAGGGGGCGACGACGGGATCTTCCTGCTCCCCCCCCCCCCTAGAACTGCAGTTCAGAGGACATCCTTCCCTTCTCTATTGCCGTTGCTAGTTTTCTAGCTAGTTACTTCGTTAACAAACGCGTTGTTCCTCCGTGTATGAGGAACTATGCCAATTGTAGGAGAGAATCACTTTTGTTGGGCAAGGCATCTGGATTATCCCCTCGCGGCCGATGTGCTTGGTCGCTCCGGAATTGAGAAAAAGCAAGCCCAAAATACTCTCCGGGAGTGTGTTAACCCTTCACCAAGTCATGAAAAGGCATGGAAATAGCCACTCTGTACCTCAGTTGTATTATACTTGTGTACGGAGAGAGAGAGAGAGTAGGTAATTTCGTCAATGTAACTGACAGACCGGTTTGCAACCGAAGCCATTATATTCCATCCGCTTTACCCCTATACACCACCCGAACCGAACGCCCACCCAAAAAGAAAAGTATTCAGAAGAACAATGAGATTGTATAGACTTCTCAAGAAAAAACAACGCCTTGTTGGTCCTTTGATCACACCAGCCCCATCCCTTCCTCCTACGCCCGGCTGGCTCCTACCTACTCCCTATCCCGAAGTGCAGTCGACATCCAACACCTCGCCTCCAGCTCCTTGAGCCATTTCCCCTGTTTTGCCACATGTGTAGTCTTGAGATGCTGCCGAAAGTTATCTACCCGGTAAAACTCCTTTTCGCGATTGCACTCGCCAAAGTGGTGCACCTGTTCTAGATGCGAGACGAGCTCGCCAACCCTCTTCTGTTCTTCTTCTTCTTCGGCCCCCATGCCCCCCGCCAGTGGTGGCTGCAGAAATCCGCCGCCGCAGAACCCGCAGATATCGTAGGTTCCGTCCTCGTACGTTTCTTGCTGAAAGGCAACAAAGGCGTTCTCAATGGCCTTGCAGGCCCAGTAGTGTGATTTGATATGCACTGCCTTCGTGTGTCGGTCCGCCTCGGCCGGAGACTTGAACCGACGTCTACAGTGCGTGCAGGGATGGGGCTTCTCTGCTTCGTGTTTTGTTAATTCCTCTGTGGTTCGGAACCGCTGCGGTGCTCGTGGGCAGCAGTGGCAAACCAGACCTCCAGAAGGTGGTGGTGGTATTAGCACAGGAGTGAAGCCGACTGATTGGGCCGCGTCGGATGGAGCGATCATCGAGCTGGTGCCCGTTGGAGATGCCACATCGTGACTACATGTACTGGCCGTTGTTTCAGCAGGGGTAGGCATGCCAAAAGTGTCGCCGATTTCCTCCACTTCATGAATACTCTCGTGGATACTCTCATGAATGCTCTCGTGGATGCTGGTTACGTCGGATTGGAAAGTGCGGGCTAAACTTAGAGAGCTAGCGTTCGAAACACTCGTGGCTGACCACAGTGAATAGCCTGTTTCGGCCGACCACCTCTTTTTATTTCCCGCCTGCTTCGGTGGTGAGGCGACTGGAGGATCAGTGGTGTCTGCGGATTCCTGGGTTGGAGGCGGCAGGATGACCTGGCTCGGTGATACAGTACCGCCAGAAGTTGTAGTTTTGACACTCTGTCGCGATCCGGTCGAGGGTCTGAGAGTGTCAGGTGTGAGCCTTCCAGACGAGATGGAGGTGCGAATAGGCTGCAGCTCGTTCTTCTTGTCCTCGAAGTCGAGGGAGCCGATCTGTAACAGTCGTCTAAGAAACTGATACGATGTCTTGACACCCGCATCGGGCCATTTCTCTACCTCACAGGCGTTCCTTGCTGACGCATGGTGTAGTTCTGGCACTGACGTTTCTGGGATCACCGAGTTCTCTGTCAGTGCGTACTGCAGTCTCCCACCGAGCAACGGATCGTATTTTGCCGATGCCGCTGTGAAAAGGATAGCAGCGAGATGCAGGTATTGGGTGCCGGTGAGGTCCTCTGCCGGGACGTCATCGGCGGATTCGAAGCACAGCTGCTTCTCGATGGCGATGAGCGCATGCCGGACATAGCTCTGGACATAGAGACTGTAAAATGTCGAAAGCCACCAACGCCGGTCCCTCAGGTTATCCTTGTGGAACAAGACCGAAGACAGCTCTCGGATGTACGTCTCGACGTAGTATGAAAGATCCTGGATGCACTGCACCTGGCATAGCCCGGGTTTGCAGTCCGCATGCTCGCTCTCAACGAGGAGACCAGCCGAGTACAGGCGTAGAGCTTCGAGGCAGTGTCGCAGACAGACCATGGATAGCATCACGAGTGATGTCTGGAAAATCGAAAAGAAAAAAAAAAGAAAGTCAGTTAATGTCGCTTCAAACAGACCGACGACTCTTACCTGGCCCACTTCTGACTCATAAATGCAGGCAGTTTCCAACATATTGACGAACTCGTCCCACGACCGCATCTCAAGCAGGGGCATGATTGCCTGATTCTCTGCAAGCTCCCAGGCAATGATTGCAATCATCTCGGTGTAAGTGACTGGCTCGTCCTCTACAATGAGGGATTTGTGGAGACACTCCTTGTTGCGGTAACGGCCAGTCTCAACCCAGTTGACGAAGCTGCGCCTAGCAGCCGGGTCTGATATTGAGAGTTCGTATGATGCGCATTCGAGCACGGCCTTCATGTCGGCGAGCCTCTGACTCTCGGCCATCAGCAGGCAGCGGTCAGCGATATCGAGGGAGCGACGCGGTTGATAGTCTTCCTCCATCTCCTCGATCTTTGGCTCTCTCCGGAGTGCTGGACACAGAACCTGAACTGGTAGCGCATCTCGTAGGGGTCCCCGACGACAACCGATCAATGGCCATAGAGGAGCATCATCACCGAGGTGCGGCATTGGGACGCTCTGAAGGCAGCATCGGCACGGGCTTCCTGGGTCGCACTAAAGCGAGAGACGGGTTAGCATATGAATCCGATGAAGTCAACTCCTCGACAAGCTCCCTGAACCCTAATTCAAAGGTGCGCCACCCAATGGAAATATATGGAACAGGGTGTCATCAGAAAGGGAACGAGCTTACCTTCCTACGGAGAACCTTGCATCGCCAGCAAGCGCCTCCAGCGCCTTCGAGAACTTTCATATCACGTCGGCCATCCTCAGTTAGCGGCCCACGGCGACCACCTCCCTTGGACATTGACGTTTTCCAGGTGGAGACATGCTTGATGATGGAATCACTGATACGCTGGCTCCGACTTTGACGCCGGGCAAGCTGTTGACTGGTGTCTGGTGGTGGCGACATGATGCTGGACTGCACGCTTGCATGTGTAGACTCGAGCGACACCTCGGACGGAAAACTGATGCCTTGGAAGGACGAGTTCTGAAAAGGTGACGTGACAACGAGCGACGGCGCATTTTGCTTGAAGGGAATGATGGTGCCGGCTCGCGCTATCGAGACCTCCCCGGTAGGAGCATCGTGGGTGTAGTTGAGGCCAAAGTCCATGGCGAGACCATGCAGCAGCATGGCTTTGGAAGAGTCGCAGTTTTTGAAGACGAGTTCGTCTCCGCAGGACCCTTCGGAGAGGAGAGACAGTTGGCTCCTCAGACGCTCGGGTGTTGGGTCCTCAACGCCAGTTGGGTGCGTGGCGCTGGGGGCATGCCACTGGTTGACGGGTGCCATCATCATCGAGGCGCTGGGATCATGCATATGGGTGTCGGACATGTGGTCGTGAGCGACGATGTGGTCGTGGGTGACAAATCCGCTAAAGGCGGGCTCATCTTCGGCGACAAGAAAGTCAACGCCAACATTGCCGAATGCCTGGGTTGCAGACGAATCGTGAAGATCGAAGCCGACATCGATATCGAGCTCATCAGTCCATGACAGAGAGTCGAACTCGAAGTCGAGGTCCATTGGCTCGCCGGCGACATGGTGTTGGAGTTGGTCGTGCGAACAAAGAAGGTGGTGAGACCCCATCATGTCTTGGCCGCCCTCCTCGAGTGCCTCGAGTGGACGAGCAACAAGCCAGTCGAAGGCGTCATTTTGCTCCCCCTCGACACCATTAGTGCCAACAAACGAAAAGGCGGCGTCGCAATTACCGGAGTCTGGAGAGAGAGAGAAAAAACAAAAGTTAATCGGCGGAAAAAGGCGACGGCAATAACGGCCGAAACACACATACCCATCGGGTCACCTCCGGGCCCACGACGAGACCCAAGGCGAGAGGCCAACGGCGCGGGGTCTTCCAGCAGTCTCACCCATTAAACGGTGCTAAACCCCACCCCTTGCAATCGGTAAATCTCAGCTTCAAATTCGTAGGTCGAGCTGTGTGCAGTCTGACGTTGCCACAAGGTGCTACTTGAGACAAAGAATACCTTGGTTACTTGGGACGAAAGGTAAAAAGGCAAAGATGGATCAGCGGGGACTTTGGGATGTCGTTGCGGGAAAGTCATCAATCGGGACTGACGACGGCGAAGTCAAGCTGCAGACAACAGGCCGCCGACCAGGGCACGTGTAGCTTCGCCTCAAAAAGGCGGCCGCGAGCTTTTTTCGGGTTAGTTCCCCCTCCTTGACCTGTTGAGTCAGCCCAATCCGACCAATGAGCCAATCTTGGGCTGAGCACACTGCCGAGATATGCGAGTTGGCGGCACGTATTCGACAGGACCGCATGCCTGACAAGGGTGCACGCCTGAGGAATGGGGGCCCTCGACGGGATCTGAGGGTCCTGGAACCACTTCACCCAGACCTGTTCGTTCTGTCCACTCAGGCCCGGGGAGATGTCAGCTCGCGCCGCAGGCAAACCCGTGGAAGGCCGTTAGTGCGGGAGTTGCTGATGTGTTGGCGGAAGAATTTTTTTTTGGTCTTTTTTTTTCTCGTATCTGCAAAAAAAGGCCTGAGAACTGCCGGAGAGTGTCTGGTTGGGTGAAGTCATTGGAGCTCTGGAACGAATGGGAGATCAAGGCCTCGGATTTTTTCTTAGTATAATCCAGAGCTCTTTTACATCCATCGAAGCTGCGAAAGGAGAACGACGCCATTGCTGTTCGTCCAGTCCATGACCTGATGCCAAGCCGCATGTAAAAAGTACCCCGCCAACAATCTTTCAGGGATCGAATTGCAGGGACGTCACCCGCGCGCTGGAGGCTTCTTCCCCCATGGCGCGCCTTCCGGGCGAAGCTTCCGATGCCGGCCCCCGCACGGCAATCATCCCTCGCACCGCAAACTTCAATCTCGACCCGAGTCTGTCTCTGTCTCTGGGGGGGTCTGACCGCAGGCAGGACCTTGAGAAAGATGGAACACCACCACCATCATGGCGCCCTTCCACAAAATCCTTCCCAATTGGCAAAGATTCTATTCGTAACTGCCCGTACAAACTGCACGTGAACAGCAGCTGGTGTCCTTCATCAAACATTGAATATAATGATGGCATTGTCCAACCATCATTGCCAGATTAGACTCCCATCAATTGATATGGGCCATTGTTCCAATTGTATCTGCATTTTTTTTGTGATTAATTCAAGAAAAAAAAGCAAACAGCAATGCACAATACCAAACTTGCTCGTCAGTTGCACCCAAGTCGGCACGGGGATGAACACTTGCTGGCAGGAATTGGAAGTCAATTCGACGATGCCAACCTTGTGCTTGTGCCCTCATTCAGGGGTCAGTATATACAGCGTCACATACCACATGTACCTCTCCAATCGATCCCACCCAAATCTGATGTTGGCTAACGTAAAATGATAACAGAGCCAGTGTTGTCATTGGACTGAATTTCTACGTGGAGCAATACATGACACGATATAGACCTGTTGTGAGACTGTTGTGAGAAAATGACCGACAATGGAAGAGTCTGACATGGACAAGTTAAAGACTATACCACTGGAGCATTTTGGGATTCTGACAAAAGAACCTGAATGCAACCAGAATATTAGTCATGCTGGACTTCAATTTGAGCTAAGCGCCTGATGGACTCAGTTAAGCTTCGTCAACCGGAACCTTGAGTTTCATTGCCTACGAGAACAATTGATTACTCAATGGGTTTATTATTCAGCTGGACGGAGGCCGGCTGGGACCTTATTAAACTCTATGAATCGAGTTCTAGCGAGCCAAAGGCTTCGGTGTCGAGAACAATATTATTCTAATTGCCTTCCATCTTTATTTTTCCCCTTTGGTAGACGAATTGGACCCATCCGTTGCCTGAACGCTCCAGCTGACCTTTCCTCCCGAATTCTTTGGATTGAAAAGCGTGCCAGTCTATCCTATCTTTGCGGCCTTTGCGGTCACAGGATTCCATGGATCCTCCAGAGCGGATTGGCGGATCCATTCCTCCATCAAAGTGCCCCGAGATGAATTTGTTGTTATCTTGGCGAGGCTCTCGTGGAAATCGTTGCTCTGAGGCTGTGGGTCCTGCGTCTTTGATTGCTGGTCCTCTGTCGAGGGGGGGTTGTCTGCAAGAGAGATGAGTTTTTGCCTCGGGTGACTGTGTGGTGGTGCTCGTACCTTTCAGATTTGACTTGGTCATGTTGCTTGACGTGGGTTTGTTGGATGGAAGGTTTTGGCAACGCGTGCTGCGTTAAAAAAAGAAAAGAAAAAAGAAAAAAAAAGGGACTGGGGAAAGTTGAATGAATCAAGTCTCCACAACTCGCAGCTCCTTGGCCACCCAGCTTGATGTGTCGGGACATGGCGCAAGCAGAAAACATAACGTCAATCCCCCTCGCCTTGGTTCTTTATAGTCACGAACGCTCCTGAAAATGCCCCATCATCGTCGACACCTCCACAGAAAATGGATATCAAAACTGGCCCTTCCATCGCGGTCGGTAAATGTTTCTAATGCGACGGGTAGAGAAAACTGGCCCCGTTCACTCGTGCTGTTAGTTGGGTCTCCGCTCAGCTGCAACGGCCTGGACTCATTGAAACTGACGCATGGAAAGAGAAGTGGTCAGGGACAGAGAAATTGGCCCCGGGGAGGGGGTCTCAAGGGCAATTTTTTTTATACCGATACTCTTGTCAAAACTGGCCCCTTCTGATTCGCATCGCAAGAAAGTCCAGCTGATAGGTTGGGAGAATTGGCCCCAAAGAACCCCCCGCGAGCCTTGCGGTGTCACTCCTGCCGACTGATGAGCTCGAGGGGCCAAAATTTGTGTCCAATCAACAAGCTTCGCCCGCGTCGCCTAGAAACTGCCCAATAATTTTCACCGAGACAGGCGCCTGTCCCCCATCATCGTCCAGTTCATTTTTTGAGATCGGACGATACCGCCGCACGATCGAAATACAGAACCCAAAATTACCACATCTCAGAGCAAATGGACCAATCAAAACGAAAGGACGGGGAAACGCCCCAGAACGAGGGCTATCTTCCTCCCTTTGATAGTATCGATGACCAGAGCCTGGCCGGGCTCTTTGGACGGGAAGCAGTTCCCGATCGAGGTTGCGACATCCCTCCGGCCGCCCAGGAGCCGAAGAAGTCCGTGCCGACGACCCTCCTGGACGAGCGCGTCGAGCACCAGAAACAAGAACCGCCGGGCAAACCACAGCTCGACATCACAAGCCGTGGGGAGCTCAGCATTGCTAGAGGTGCATCGACACCCTTAGCTGGCGATCCAGATCTAGAACCACAGGGCCGCGCATTCCGAGCCCGCGAGAAGCAGAGAGCGAACTGCAGAGCAAAGAGAGCCGCCAGACGAGAAGCGTCCGCTCATAACGATCAAGAATCTGCTACACCACTTGACAACGCTTCTGGGGTCCTCACTAAACATGGGCCGGCCAAGAACACGACTGCGAAACACAAGAAAAGCCACCACCGCCCCACCCCCTCCGAGCGCGGTATGGTCTTCTTCCTCAAGATCTACCAGTGGTCCAACCTCTTCTTCTGCAGCCTCAACTGGCCAACCTATCTCCAAAAGCGAGCCGCATATTATCCCTGGAACATGACAGGGGACACCCAGGCCCTAAAGGCCAAAATGCTCAATAACGAAACTATCTGCGCCATCTCGCAGGCGGTCAAGGCAGACTGGCAACCAGAACACAGAGTGACACGAAAATTCCTCTCCACTGCCGACCTCGAGCGTTTCGTACGGTTGAAGGAAGAGGAGGTTGTGTACATCGAGAAGCAGCTCGCAGTGATACCAGAGGCACGAGACAAGGCTTGGGAGGGCTTCTTCTGTGAGGTTTTGGATCCGTGCCTGCTCAAGGAAGAGTCCGCTAGTGAAAGAGTCGAACTGCCCATCGAATTTACACGAGACACTCTTCTTCCTTGTCTCCGGGCTCAAGTCCAGGCACTCAAAGCGCGGGCCGAGAAGGCACGAGGTCTCGAGCAAAAGTATGAGATGGTACGTGAGAGCTATCAGCGCCAGAGGGAATTGCGCGAAAGGCTGGGATCCCTCCAGCAGGATCAAGCCCGACTGCTCCCTATTTGTCCTGTCTGGAAAAAGGTCGAAACCCAGGTCACGGAACTCCGCGCAGAGATGATGGCTCAAGAGGCTTTCTCCAAATTATCCCACGACAATGAGCTGGCCCGGCTCGCATACGAAGATGCTCTGGTTATTTCGTGAGTTTTCGGGTAAGTGCACATATAATTACGCCGTTGTTTGTTGTCCTGTCAAGTCGCTGGCAGTTGTTGTGAGACGTACTAAATCCCAAGCAGATTCTAAATCAGAGATTAAGGGTTCAAAGGAATGAAAATAGTTGGATTTTCCACATGTATCTCAATACGATAGCGACAGGACGGAACATGATGACAAGTTCTCAACCTCAAAAACGCCTAAATGCCACCTAAGCCCGCGTGGTTCTAAGTCGCCCACTTGCCTAGGCCTTTGCTCTGCAGGTGTCTAGTGTCCCTCCGTTATGGAATGAACGCTGGAGCCCTACCGCCGAGCTACGCCGTAACGCCATCGCCGTAAAGATCAAATATGAAGCGGTGGACTGCCGCGACCCCTCTTCTCCTTCTCTAAAGCATCTCTACAACAATTCCGTCCTGCCAACAGCATTGAAATTACTGCATTTCGCATACAAAACAGTACCCGGCCGGTGCAATTGCCAGGATAAGGCACCGTCAATCCAGCACCGCCGTTGCTCTCCATAAGAACAGCGATGGCGGGTGTTGATTGACCCAATCACGAGTTGAAGCGAGGGGGCGTCCATCAACCCATCCCAAATGACAGGCTCAACGGGACGCGCACTAGAGAGGCTGAGTTGCTTCTCCAACTGTAGCCTTCCCTCCTCGCCCCTCAGACTCCAGAACACGGTCATCATTGGCATAGATGCACCGCGTGCGGATGGCAGGTTGGGCCCAGCCGCCAATTCCAATGAACTGTCCAACACACGAAACGATTCTTGCACTCCACAGTCACCTGGAGCGTGGAAATGACACCCGGGGATGTCCTCGTCGCCGATCCAAGGCGTTTCCATGCAATACGTGTACCACTCTTTGCTTGTGATCTTCTTGTTTCCATACCAGTCATCATCGAACACAGCGTATGTCTCGTCATTCTGGTGCTCACTTGTCGGCTGACCTAATTGCGAGGCTCTTTCTTGGACGTCCAACCTTCCTGAGTTCGGTCTTATGGTGCTGGATAAATTGATCAAGGTTAAGGTGCGAAACAGAGCACTGACAGACGTAGACGCCGTCTCCTGAGGTACATCTGGGGTGGTGGACCAAGAACTTATCCCAACGCGGGAAGGATTTGCCGCATCGGCATCGGTAGGCGGATGGTGTGGTATCGCCATTGACATGAGCGCATTGGCGGACATGGCGGAGTAATCCTGGCCGATCCGCGTAGTCTTTATTGCACCGTGGCGCCGCTGGGCATGAGAAGCGACAAGACGCAGGCTGGCCGAGACGCCCTGGTTGGAGGTGAGTTCTGCGGGAGACAGCCTCAGGGGTCAGTATGGTGATCTGCCTGGCATCATGGTACTTTCTAAATCAAAGGGAACAATACCTGAGACGCTCGGGGGTGAAGTGCTTCTTGCAGACTGGGCACTTTTGGCGTGTCACAGAAGCTGCGGCAGCTGCGGGAGTGAGCCGTCTTTTTGCAGAACTCAAGCTGATATCTTGAAAGAAGCCCTTTTCCCCCAGATCGGCGTTGGGATCTGGTGTCGGCGTGTTTCCTGAACCTGATGAGAGAACAGGCGGCGTTTGTCCAGCTGATGATATTGGTGAGTCAAAAGCAAAGCTTGAGGAAATGTGGTATGTATTGGTTTTGGGTGGGAGGATGAGATCAGAGATGCCTGGTGGCGCAGAGGCTATATCGCTGGGAGCCGTGGTAAACCAGCTCCCGTCCACGTCGAGGAACTCGGTTCCTGTGAAGGAATCGAAGTCCCAGAATGGTGCGGGCTGAGATATCCGCCACTGATCGCTCTGCCAGAGATTAGATTCATAAGTTGGTTGTTGCTCTTGGAATTGGAGCGCCTGGTCCCAATTCGCGAATCCGCTGTTCGGTGTGTTTTCGCTTAAATGACGACCATGGTATTCCTCAGAGATGGTGTGGGCGCGGAGCTAGAGTCCGCGCGCGGAGACGACAGCGGAGAGAAGTGTCGAAAAAGAGAACGCGAGCTGTTTGTGTTTGGATTGGGCGGGAACTCAACAGCGGTGCGGGGCCTGATCGTAGCGACCGGCCCCCAGTGATGATGTCTGGTGAATTTTCAGCTACCTAGGTAGGTAGGTAAGTAGGTAGGTACGGATTGGCGAGTGAGAGATAAGGGTTCGCAAAGGTGAAAGGAGCAAAGGAACACGTCGGGGATGGGCGATGCTCGAATAAAATACCCGCCAATCTCCCGTTTTTGGCGCAAGGGCAAATTTTTTAGGCCAGTCGATCCCGACTGGCGGGAGCCTTGTCGATTCCTGTTAAGGGGTACCGATTAGGACAGCGGTGTCATGCAGCACTCGTGCCACTCCCCTAACACCGAGGGGCAGATAATTCTGTCCAATGATTTCCAACCTCTTGACACGATAGCGCTGCCATGTTGTGCAACGCAGGTTTGGCACGCCATCTCCCCCAAAATGGTTAGCCTGGAATAGAATATGCTGTAGGCGTTTCACCGAACATTGGATGTGCCCTTCGTCACTGGGGTTTAGGCAATTTCATCGTCCGCTTTGTTGGCCATTTTGTTAGTTTTCTGTAACACCAATGATCCCTAAACACAGATGTTACGGGACGATGGACATTATATTGCCCAGCATGGCTCCGATTTTGGACTTGAACTTTAGTAACCAGCTCTCATCACGTTGGTGCAAGTGGACGCCATACGTACCTTGGTACTTTCCCAGAACTTGAATCAGAGAATATCGTAACGTCGGTTTTGGGAGATTGGAAGACTAAAGTGCCATATGGCCGGCATGTCAATGAATAGGTATGTAGCTATGCTCTGGCCCGCATGTCGGCGCGGGGGTGACTCACACCGGCGGGGTACGGCAGTGACCTCAACGCTGCAAATCAAGTTCGGGCCCGAGGGTTTGCCTTGCGCTCCGGGCCAGTGCTAGTCACCCAAGGACCTCCAATTTTCTTTGAATTCGGGAGAGACTAGATTAACACCTGCCATCCCCCATTGAACCACAACGCTCTCTTCAATCTCCACGGAACCTCAAGATGCCTCTCTTTAAGAACGGCGAGAATGAATCGCAACCTCTCGAGCCCGAGTGTATTGCAGGCCAGCCCGCGCCATCGCAAGAGAGCCCCCGGTCTCTGATTCCTGTTAGGCCTCCCACGCCTTCTCATCATCCATTATGGAATGTCAAGCCATCCCCCGAGTACATAGAAAGGCTTTTTAAGACCGCCTTCCCTGAACACGCAACCCCGTCGATCCGCGAGCTTGAACCCGGAAGGTCGTACAATAACCGAATTTACTTCCTGGAGCCCCGCTATGTCGGCGTCCAGCAATATGTCCTCAAAGTCAACGGACAGTTCTTTGGAGGCGAAAAGGTTCAGAACGAGGTTTCTTGCCTGAGAATTTTAGAAAAGTACTGCCCCGAGATACCGATCCCGCGCGTTATGGCCTGGTCGGAAAACGGAACGAATGTCATGGTCAGTTCGCCGCACGGTATCGTGAAGAGAGAAGTCGCACCAGACGACTACATATCAGTGGCCAAGGCAGGATGGATACTGATGTCCAGAATACCCGGAAAACCCGTCTCCAACTTACCCGACCTTCTCTCCAACGACGCCAGCTCCGCCATTTCCATCGCCAGACAACTCGCCGAGATAGTAGCAACTTGGCGCTCCAAGATCCCCGCGACACCCAGCTGTGGCAACCTCCGATTCGCCTCCGGCCCTTCAGCAGCGGACATCAGCCTCGGACCAACAACCAATGATCAATCACGGCCCGACAGTTTAACCATCAGGGGCGTCCTCGGCGACGATATTCCGCCCTCGAATTCCATCCCAACTACACGGGACCTCCACTGTACCCGACTCAACACCAGACTGCAGGAACTCCAATCCAACGATGTCTACGCCGCCAACCGACAACTCGTCCCCCTCCTCATAGACTTTGTTGAGAACCACCTCTCCTGCTTGTTTCCAGTTGCTCCCGGTCCCAGCGCGAAGGCAGAATTCATCTTCACTCATTACGACCTCGCCCCACGCAACGTCCACGTTCAGATCTTGGCTGATGGCTCACCCCTGATTGTGGGCTTGGTAGATTTCGAGTTTTCAGGTTTCTTCCCTCGCACCGAGGAATTTGTCAACGACGAGATTCAGAACAAGGAGGATTGGTCGGAGGGGGTGTACAGGGCGTATTTGGAGAAGTTGGAAGAGTTGGGAGTGGCGACGCCGTTGAGGGGGGTTGGGGAGAAGGAATGGCAGAGAGAGCGTTGGTTGGCCAGGCTGGCGAACAACATTGCACCGTGGTGGCTACCAGGAGAGAAGAGTGGCCTCGAGCTGGCGGCAGCACTAGAGGAGAGTGCGGGAGCTGTGAGGGATGCAGTGGGCGAGTTGAGGGCTTTGAGCGGCCGCTGATCTTGTGCGGGATAAGGATGAGCCCATTGTCGCAGCAAAGGGAATTATTTGTTGCTCTTGCCGGACTCGATGCAGGTGCTTGTGGTCTATGAAGCTCAGTGTTTAAGGGCTTCAGGCAAAAAATACACACATATAGCAAATTCAGACAGGTACCCATCCAAACGGAGACACGTGGGGGATTGTGGCGGGCTGAAATGGAATTTTCGGAGTCCAGACCCCGCCCACGACCCGTCTTCATTGGACACATTTCGACGCATGCAGCAGCTACCGGTTTTGTGCCACACACCATGTCATCCTCCATCAGGCAATTCTCCCACACCGGAGCTGAAAGCACATCCGGATCCAGACTCTGTAGGGCTGAGATCTAATTACTCTCCTACTTTAGGCTTGGCTCCCCTCGACTCCCCACTGATCTCTTCTATCTTCACTCGTAAACTCTTAACTTGGATTGAGACTCGAATACTTATATTGACACCATGCGCATTTCGGTCCTATCAGTTTGCCTCCTCCCCGGCGTCTTCGCCTACGGCGACCTCGGCCATCGCACGGTTGGCTATCTCGCTGAGAAGCACCTCTCCGCCAACGCCAAAACCTATTTCGATAAACTCCTCGCCAATCCCAACAACTACGATTACTCGGACGCCGCCACCTGGGCTGACAGCCAGAAACGTCGTTGGCCATGGTCAAGCCAATATCACTATATCAGTCAGTAACCCTTTCCCTTCCCCAACATACCCCATACCCAGGTACCTGACTTGGGATGCGTAATAGACCCCATCGCCGATAAACTACCTACTACCTGCCACCTCAACCTCACCACCGACTGTCCTGCCGGCGGATGCATCATCTCGGCCATTGCCAATTATACCACCATCCTGCGCACCCCGTCCCTCCCTCCCATCTTGTATAAAAATGCCACCATGTTCCTCCTCCACTTTTTTGGAGACCTACACCAACCGCTACATATTGCCGGGTATAAACGCGGAGGCAATGATCTTCGCCCTTTATGTTGGAAGCGCTCCCCTCCCCAGGACAAGCCCTGTGAGGAAGGAGAGTTGAATCTGCATGAGATTTGGGATACGCGAATCCCGCATGCATCCAGGGGGTTAGCGTTGAGTTTGGATACCCCCGAGGAAAAGGCCGCAGCGGTCAAGTGGGCTGCTGAACTGTTTAAAAAGCACAAGAGGGCGGGGAAAACCACAAAGGGGGAGTGTTCGGATGTGAAAGGGGTGGATTGTATCGTCAAGTGGGCGAGCGAGTCGAACAAGGCGGTTTGTGAGGCCGTCATGAAGAAAGGAGAGCAGTGGATCAGGGGTCATGATTTGAGCGGGGAGTATACGGTCGAGAATGGGAGGGTGGTGGATGATTTGGTGGGGAAGGCGGGGTTGCGGTTGGCGGCGTGGCTGAATGAGATTGCCGAGGAGGTGGGAAGGCAGAGAGTTGATTTGTGATTGTGACAAGCTGAAGGAGAGTTTAGCTGAGCCTGTTGGATATCTCCACGATCTGGATACCGAAGATACATGTAGCTTGAGCGAACAAAGGTGGCGTACAAGCTGCTCCCCTTGGAATGCGAGTTCCTCATCCACATGTGCTTTGACGGATGGTTGGCCAGGTGCACCCTAAGAGATCGTAGAAACCACGGGTATGCCTATTCGCCACGGTTCGATGGCGTACAAAATGCAGAAGTCTTCCCCACACATGCCGCCCAAAACCAAAATTGGAATGCGAATCATAGCTGTAAACGTACAGTCCAACCCCTGAAAGATTGTTCGCGCGGTGCTTTACGGCTTGGCTGCGGCTTCCGGGCCAACTTGAACCTCCGCCCGGCATTCTTTTCTATTTTGAGGGGTTACTATGGAAACTTGAGGCCCTGAGGAAGTAAATTTCAAGGCTCTGAATGTTAGAATTGAGGCCTAAATAAGTATTCTGGCTCGAGCCCTCGCAAAATAGCTTCCCAGCTGTTCATATTACATAAACCCCTGCTGGGTGGATACTTCGTCCTTACCAAGTCCCACGCTAACAATCTTTCAAGGGGTTGGAGGTTGGATTGTATGCTTAAGCCAGCCAGCCACTCGAAGGTTTGTGCCGAGTCGTGCCGCCGTGGCGCCCGCGTTCATGTTCAGAGAGTCTGAGTATGTGACGACGCGATTTTTTTTTCTTTTTTTTTTCTCTTATCTAGCCTTATTTCTCCTATCTAGTCTTATTTCGCCAATTTATTCTATTTGACAGGGTATATATGTATGTCCAGTCATCTCCCCTCATTTTTATGAGCTAGGATTGGACATGGATATATCTCAGATCTCATCATGGATTCGGATTCCGCAGTGGCTTTACAATACAATCCACAAAAGTTTCGGCAATTTGAGAGGCGACGCAGACTTTTTCGTGACTGGACATGAAGTTTTTGGCTTTCGGGCTAGATAGGCTGGGCTATCTTTGCCGCCAAAGTTTACCGCCATCAATGGAAGTTGAGTTTCGTTTTGGCTCGACGTGGCTGTGGCTGTGGAAGAATATTTTGATCAGAAGAGTCATCGTTTCAACTCCATTTCCTTCCTTCTCCTCTTCTCAATTCTCTTCACTCCCACTCCCACTCTTACTTCCATTCTTTAATACCTACCCAGGGATGCTGGATGGAGACATTAGAGTCATGACCGTGATGGCTCTTGGTACTGGAGCTTCTATCAATATCGGTTTGCTGGCTTTGTTTTTAGTTAAACCAGCAGACAAGCTACGGAACTGGCTATGCTTTGGCCTACTGGTCATCTACCCGGTTTGCATGATCCTCGTTGAATGGTTTGCTTTGGTACTGTCCCGGCGCCGATTGGAGAGGAGACCTGCTTCGTTTGACGGGAAGGGAAATCACGCCGAAGGTGATAAGAGCATCAGGGACTCGATTGCGTGGCTTGCTATCTACGGCTAACACGGTAAGAAATCCGGCCCATTCGTTTCCAATGGAACTAACAGACTGAAAGGATACATTGCCGTCTGGTCGAACCGTCACCCTCGGCTCGAGAACAACGTATCGTGCGAAATTGAAGAGACTTTTATTGCAACTACCAAACATCAAGATAGCCGTGACTACCTGCCGGATCCCAGGGATCATGGTCCCAGTATTCATTCGGCCAACTCACAGTGTTCACCTTCTTCATGGCCACCCGTTATGCCCACCACCTCATCCAAACCACTGCTACAGCCGTGATCAACGCGTGCGTACCAGCAAGTGTATATCTGCAGCCGCCGTGTGCCAAAGGTGTCGCCTCGCTGGGAACATGAAGGCGACGAACTCGTGCCGAAGGAGCTGCCGCGTGTTAGAGAACCCGACGAAGAAATTGCCTATGTCGCCAAGGAGAAACCGCTGAGGAGACTTCACAGAGGAAATTGCCCCTGGGCCGGAAGCCCAAAAAATTAACGAGGCTCACCCAGCTGACGGGAGAGCTACCTACCGTTAACACAAAGTGTCCACAGTTGCTTGAAGCGCTACACCCAGCAGACTTGCAAGTAGCCCGGCGACCCACCGATGCGCCGGTGAACCCACTGTAACCCCCGGCTCCGAATCGTCAACGTCTGGTCAGAGGGACGAAGAATCATCAAGATGAAGCATCGCACGCCCCAGGCAAGGTAGGTTGGAGGCGTCGAAAAGGCGAGGCCAGACCAAAGAGAAAGTTCCAGAATACCGCTAGGTAATATTTCATATTTGCGCTTTTTATCGCTGTCGGGGATAACGCTGAGGCTTCATGTATGAAGGAGAAGAAGAAAAGCGTCAGAGTCAGAGATTGGGACTGGGCGTTAGGTGTGAAGGTTGTAATTCATGTTGTCGCTTTTTATCCAGTCGCTGAACTGTTGAGGAGAGTTGAAGACGCTGAGGCTATTTGATGAAGAATGTGAAAAGAGTCGGAGATTTGAAACGCCAGCGCAGGAAATCTCGGGCTTAAACCATGACAATTGATGTGCATCCCTCGTTCTTGGACACACAGATTGATCTCGTTCTTGCCGACGCCTCCAGGCCCTACTCTTGCAAGTTTGACGTCACTCCTGTAGAAAGTTCCACCCTCGCTCCGGTAGGCGCCTCTCACCTCTCCTGACCCAATTTGTACCAGAGCTGCCTGTGGTACGTTTATACCCCC